>ERZ1035048.495-NODE-495-length-12104-cov-23.432235_pt1 | contig 12104 bp, 8 predicted proteins | sample MGYA00520587_ERZ1035048 | MGnify/ENA primary metagenome ERZ1035048 (study PRJEB33766, sample SAMN09781693) | gut metagenome | biome: gut microbiome | host: Homo sapiens | place: Madagascar | study: EMG produced TPA metagenomics assembly of the PRJNA485056 data set... | reverse complement strand
CGCCTATGTCAGACGTTATGACCCTGTTGCTTACCTTCTTCATGCTCACCTCTACATTCGTAAAGAATGAGCCAGTGAAGGTAAACACACCAGGTTCTGTGTCTGAGATTAAGGTGCCTGAGAATGGTGTCTTGACCATCTTGGTAAGTCCTGAAAAGGACAAGGCCGGAAAACCAACCGGCGAGGGCCAAGTATTTATGAGTATTGATAATACCGATCAGTTGGGAGCAGCACTGAGCACAATGACAAGCAACTTCGGCGTGTCTTTGACCCCTAAGCAGATTGAGACATTCAAGAGCGAGGGTACATTCGGTGTTTCTATGAGTGACATGAGCACTTATCTGTCTATGAACGCAGCAAAGCGTCCACAGTATCTCCAGACTAAGGGTATTCCTCTCGACAGTATCAAGGGTGGCATGAGCGAGTTCCAGCAGTGGGTTGACGCTGCTCGTAACGCTAACGAAGAAATCAAGATTGCCCTCAAGGCAGATGCTTCTACACCTTACAAGACAGTGAAGAGAGTGATGAACGAACTCCAGGACATGGATGAGAGTCATTACTATATGATTACACAGTTAAAACAACAGGGGGACGAATAAATGGCAAAGAAAGAAAGCAAACAAAAGAAAATGAATGTCCGCGTAGACTTTACGCCTATGGTGGATATGCTCATGCTTCTTATCACGTTCTTCATGCTGTGTACATCTTTGAGCAAACCTCAGACTATGGAGCTGACTATGCCAAGTAATGACGAGAATACTCAAGATGACCAGAAGAACGAGGCGAAAGCTTCTGAGACTATTACCCTCTACGTAGCAGCTGATAACAAGATTTATTATGGTGCTGGTATCCCTAACTACAACGATCCTACATGGATCAAGGAGACAACATGGGGTAGCCAGGGTATCCGTAAGGTCTTGAGAGAGCACGCTACAGAGAATGGTACACGTCCAGTAGAAAGAATTGCGCTCGCTGTTAAGGAGTTGAACATGGATCGTCAGAAGAATCCTAAGCAGTATCCTGATAGCATCTATCAGAAGAAGCTTAGTGATTTGAAGGCAGGTAATTTGAAGGATGGCAAGATTCCTACTCTTACCATCGTCATCAAGCCTACCGACAACGCTTCTTACAAGAATATGGTTGACGCTCTCGACGAAATGCAGATTTCAAACATTGGTACTTACGTCATCGATAAGATTAACGCAGACGATGAGAAGCTTCTCGAGTCTAGACACGTTAAGATGTAAGATGAGTAACAAACAATTTTAAACAAGAAAGAAATGGCAAAAATAGATCTTTACGATCCTAAATGGGTCGATATGGTTTTCGCCGGAAAGAACAAGGAGTATGGTGCATACCAGCTCCGTAAGGGTACTTCCGGTCGAAACATCAAGTCTCTTCTGATCTTGGTCATTGCTGCAGCTCTCGTGGGTGGATTCTTGGCTTGGAAAGTTATCGAACAGAAACAAGCTGAAGAACAGCAGGCATATATGGAAGCTATGGAGTTGGCTAAACTCCAGCAGCAGGCTAAGAAGGAAGAAAAGAAGAAGGAGCCAGTGAAGCCAAAGATTGAACCTAAGAAGGAGATACCTGTGGCTCGCGAAACTCAGAAGTTTACTGCACCTGTCATCAAGAAGGATGAACTCGTAAAAGAGGAAAACCAGGTTAAGCAGATGGATAAACTGGACGAAAAGGTTGCTGTCGGTACAGAAAACAAGGAAGGTGTGAAGGACCGTACAGTGGAAGCAGTGAGAAGTGAGATTGCGGTAGCAGCTCCACCTCCACCACCAGCTCCAAAACCTGAGGTTGCAACTAAGGTCTTCGATGTTGTAGAGGAGATGCCTTCATTCCCTGGTGGACAAGGCGCTTTGATGCAGTATCTGGCTAGCAACATCAAGTATCCTGTCGTAGCACAGGAGAACGGCGTACAGGGTCGTGTTATCGTTTCATTCGTGGTAGAGCGTGATGGTTCTATCTCTGATGTGAAGGTAGCTCGTTCCGTAGACCCTTCACTTGACCGTGAAGCACAGCGTGTCGTTAAGAGCATGCCTAGGTGGAAACCTGGTAAGCAAAACGGTTCTGCTGTACGTGTTAAGTATACTGTACCAGTTGTATTTAGATTGCAGTAATAGAATGAAAAGAATATCTTATATTTATATAGGATTAACAGTACTATCAATGGCTTTCTTCTCGTCTTGTGGCGAGAAGAAAGCCAAAGATGGTAGAACTGATACTCCTACTTCGGGCACAATTGAGTTTGTGGCTGATGAGAGTTTGAGTCCTATCATTGACGAAGAAAGAAGTCAGTTTGAGTTCGAGTACCCAAAGGCCAAGCTCAAACCAAAATACACAGATGAAGTCACAGGACTTCAGATGATCAAGGATTTCAAGACAGCGCTCCTCTTTACTACCCGTAATCTGAAGGATAGTGAGATTGCATACTTGAAATCGAAGAGCAATGTGATTCCTTCCGTTTTCCCTATCGGATACGATGGTTTGGCATTCATTGTCAACAAGAATAACAGTGATACTTGCATCACAGTGAATGACATTAAGCGTGTCCTTACCGGAAAGGCGACCAAATGGAGTGATATTGTTCCTGGATCAAAGAGAGGTGATATCGAGGTCATCTTCGACAACACCCGCTCTGCAACCACCAACTTCGTGGTAGATTCCGTTCTCCACGGCGAAAAGATGGGTGCGAAGATCATGGCTGCAAAAACAAGTAAGCAGGTCATCGACTTCGTTGACCAGAATCCAGGTTCTATCGGTGTTATCGGATCAAATTGGTTGAACGACCGACGCGATTCCACCAACACAACCTTTAAGAAGAATATTCATGTAATGCAGGTATCCATCAAGGAGAAAGCTACCCCTATGAACAGCTGGAAACCTTACCAGGCATACCTGTTGGATGGAAGATATCCATTCGTAAGAACTATATACGCTATCGTGGTTGACCCTCATAAGGCATTGCCTTGGAGCTTTGCCAACTACATTTCCAATCCTAAGGGACAGCTTATCCTCTTCAAGACAGGCTTACTTCCTTACAGAGGTGATATTACGATTAAGACAGTTAATGTTAAACGTTAAAAGTTTAGATAGAAAGTAGAATTATGAAAGCAGTTAAATATTTAGTAGCAGGTTTGCTCGTCATGGGTTTGGCGGCTCCTGCAATGGCTCAGGACGTTAACTACAAGGATGCTCTGAAGCCAATAGAAGCAACTTTGAAGGCTGGTAACGTAGATGCCAAGGCTTTTGCCAAGGTTCTCAAGGAGTATCAGAAGGAGTACAAGAAGGATCCTAAGGCACTCGTTGCTTTGGGTAATGCCCTCGTCATCAACAAGGACTACACCAATGCCCTGGCTGTAGCTGATGCTGTCATCGCTAAGTACAAGACCTGTGGTGATGCTTATATCCTCAAGGGCGATATCTACGCTATGCAGGACAATGGTGGTGAGGCTGCTTCTTGGTATAAGAATTGTATGACTATGGACCCTAAGAATCCTCAGGGTTACATCAGCTACGCTAACGTTTACCGCAAGATTGATCCACAGGCTTCTGCAGAGGCTTTGAACAAGTTGAGAGCGGTAGATCCTAACTACCCTATCGAGGCTGAAACTGGTCACAACTACTACTCTATCGGTAGCTACGACAAGGCTTATGAGAACTTCTCTAAGGCTAACTTGAATACAATGGAAGAGTACATCTTCTACGAGTACTGCTTCACTACATACGTATTGAACAAGAAGGATGAAACTCTCAACCTTTGCAAGAAGGGTATGCAGAAGTATCCTAAGGATACAGCTTTCTTGATTCTGGCTATGCGTGCATCTGTTGATACACAGAATTTTACAGAGGCTCTCCAGTATGCTAACAGCATTATGGCTAACAACGATATCAAAAAGAACTCTAGTATCTACTCTTACTATGGTCTGGCACTCGCTGGCAACAAGCAGTTCGACCAGGCTTTGGAGCAGTACAACAAGGCTCTGGAGGTAAACAAGGAAGACTTCAAGCCATATCAGTACATCTCTGAGGCATATAAGGGTATGGGCAACGAGGATAAGGCTATCGAATTTGCACAGGCATATATGGATAAGAACCCTAACGTGTCACCATCAGACTATGTAAAGATGGCAGAGATCTACAATGCAAAGGCTCAGAAGGGTGGCGATCAGAAGGAGGCTAACGTTGATAAGGCTATCAACGTATATAACAGCTTCGCTGAGAAGTATCCACAGCTGAAGGCATACGCTCACCTCCAGGCTGCCAACATCGCATTCCAGAACGAGTTGGACGACAAGGCTCTTGCTAACTATGAATTGGTTATCAAGGAACTTGAGAGCAAGCAGTATGATGAGGATGAGAAGGGCTACCTGATGCAGGCTTACAAGAACGCTGGTTACATCTACTGGGGTTCTAAGAAGGACCTGACAACAGCTCAGCCATACTTCGAGAAGCTGATCAAGCTTGATCCAAACAACTCTCTCGCAAAGAAGGCCTTAGGTCTTGACGAGGAGCAGCAGGCACAGTAAATTACGAAACAAGAACATAATTAAAGGGGTGATAGCTATGTGATATGGCTTTCACCCCTTTTTTTGTGATATGAATCAGACCATAAACGAAAAGAGCGATTCCAAAGGAACCGCTCTCAATGTTTTATTGTAACTAAAAGTATCTTTCCATAATAAATTATGGAAGACTGATTGCCTCATTAGGACAAACATCAGCACAAGTACCGCACTCTGTGCAGAGATCTGGGTTGATTGAATACTTCTCGCCCTCAGAGATTGCACCTGATGGACACTCGTCAATACATGTACCGCAAGCGATACAATCGTCACCAATTACGTATGCCATAATTATAAATATTTAAAATGTTAATAATGTTTCTGTATCTATGCTAATCTAGAGATAGGTTATTACCTACTTTTGATGGTGCAAAGATAACAATTATTTTCGATATACCTACAAATAGGTATGACTTTTTTCTTGATTTTACTCAATTTATACTTTATCGAAATAAATTAGTACAATAAGAAGCCAACCTTGCCGTTTATTAATAATAACGAAGAACAAATAGCAAATATGAAGAGAATCATACTGATGGCTCTAATAGCCTTCTATACAGGTATCAATGGCATGGCACAGCTTAGGACGGTAGAGAATCGCCCTTATACCGATCTGCGCCCATTCCATTTCGGTGTACTCATCGGAACACATGCACAAGATATGGAATTCCAGAATACCGGAATCACCCAATACATCGATGCCAACGGTATCGAGCAGCCTTCTCATGTCACTGTAGATCAAGACCGTTGGGATATGGGATTCACCGTTGGCGTACTAGGAGAATTCCGTCTCAACAGAAGCTTCCAGTTCCGCATAGCCCCTGCCATGTACTTCGGTACTCGTCACCTCACCTTTTATAACCTCTTGGAGAAAGATGGTGCCGGAAACGCCATCGTGCAGCATCAGGAGATGAAGACTGCCTATATTTCTTCCGCTATGGACCTGATTTTCGCAGCCGAGCGGTTCAATAATCACCGACCTTACGTGATGGCGGGCATCAATCCGATGATGAACCTCAACAGCAGCAAGTCAGACTACATCAAGCTCAAGAAATCGGAAATATTTCTCGAACTGGGCGTAGGCTGCGATTTCTACATGCCATTTTTCAAGCTCCGTCCGGAACTCAAGTTTATGTATGGATTGACAGATTCCTTCGACAAGAAACATCCCGAGCACATCAAAAACAAGAATGAGCTCCCTTATGCTTTGGCAGCTAAAGGAGCTCATAGTAAGATAATTGCATTGACATTCTATTTCGAGTAGCCTACTCTACCACTTCCCAAGAGAAGACACAACCATTCTTCATACCGGCATCAGCGCCCTGGAAATCAGCAGAATAAGGACTTCCGTCGGTAGGATGCTTGCCTATATACCGCTGGGTCTTCAGCGATAGAAGCATACAGCGGTTGTAAAGCATATCCTGCCATACAAACTCCTCAGCATGAGAGGCATCAGAAGTAAGACGCACATCGCCCGACAAGCCAGCACCTGCGATATATACATATCGTTCATCTGCAGTTTTCAGTGCAATCTTGCCCTGTCCACGGTCTTCGATGATGAATTTCACGCCATTGCTCATCTCCTTTTTATTCCTGGAGCTGTGCATCAGTCCATGACCGGTAGCATTCATCAGGTTACCATCAGCAAGATTAAAGAGTCGGATGGTCTTTCCTATAGGCAGATTAGCTGTTCTGTCAGCCATCGGTTCCTCTACCTTGAAGTCATCAAAATCAGCCACGCCGCCATTCACTCCCGTCTTGTTAAAGGCATACAGCGCTACACGCACACCCTGGAAGGTCTTCAACTGATAAGGAGAAAGCATCTGCTCTCCAATATTCTCCCAAGTCTTTCCATCAAGAGAGTAGGAATATTGCAGCAGACTCTTATCATAATCACCCCAAAGGCGCAACCATACCACCTTATTCTTGGCAATCGGCTTCAGCACCTCCTTGTTGGTATTCTGGTCGTAGCATCTCAGGCTTAATCCCTTTTCCGTCTTCATCACGCCCAATGAAGCATATGGCGTATTCATAGCACCGAGTCCAGCCTCATCCCCCATCTTCAGTCGGGATACATCCAGCTTGACAGATGTATAAGATACAGGACCGATGGCACGTTGCGTCAATGTATTCTTTGCCCAAAGCAGTTGCTTGGCAGGCATAGAATGCAAACGGAGCCATCCTTTTCGCTCCTTGTTCAGCGACCACATCTTGTCGTTCGGATTATGATTCCACTGCCAAACCGGCTTGAAAGTCTTTCCCGAGAAATCATCACATCTGTCGTATGGAGCCTGTGGTGTCTTCACCGCATCATTCGGTTTGAACCAGGTTCGAGGTGAGCGACCCAGGTTCTTCTCCAATCCGAAGTAAGGCCAGCCATCCACCCATGTGACAGGCGAAAGGCACACCGTTCTACCCACGGCATTGAAGTCCTGCATCGATATGCCCCACCATTTGCCATCAGGAGCCTGGACGATGCCCCCCTGATGAATGGTAGCACACCCCAGGTTCACGCCATTCGGTCTGTTGTTATTAAATTGATATCCATCTTTAGGAAGCGGCCTACCGATACCCATGTTACCTACGCTCCATCCAGCAGCATAACCATACGATTCGCGTTCGCTAATCACACAGGTTTCGTAAGGTCCCCAGATATTCTTGCTTCGGGCACACTGCATGCGCCCCATCGGTGAATAATCGGCAGAGAGGATATAGTACATACCATTGATTTTATACACATGATGTCCCTCACCCATCGCATTGCCTTCCGGAATCACCACCTTGCTGCTGCCCTCTACCGGACCACTCAAATCGGGCTTCAACTCCGTAACGGTCACGTTGCCATACTTGTGCACGGCATAAATCTTGCCATCATCATCAAAGAGCACAGAGAGGTCGTAGATATCGCCATTAATCTTGTGATGCGTCCAAGGACCCTTGGCACTGTCCGAGATATACACCTGCAATCCATGCCCGTTGATATTGGAGAAGATATAGAACTTGCCGTTATGATATCGGATGGCAGGCGCCCAGATGCCCTGTCCGTAAGCCTCCTTGCCATTGCGGAGATTGAAATCATCTGAATCATCGAATCGGTCAAAGCAATAGGAAGAGAACTCCCAATTTACGAGATCCTTGGAATGGAGCACTACCAATCCCGGAACACTGTGCATCGTGGTACCCGCCAGATAGTAATCCTCCCCCACTCTGATAATATCAGGGTCAGAAAACTCATCATAAAACAAAGGGTTGGTAAAGGTACCATTACCATTATCAGCCGACCAAGACTTCCCTTTCAAAGTCTGTGTCAGAACATTCTTGGCTGCAGATTTTTTCTGCGCCGCTGCTCCCAAAGAACCGCTCAAAAAAGCGATACAACAGGTTGCAAATAATAATTTCTTCATTCTCATTTATAGGTCTAAAAGATTATTATAAAAAATATTGCCACAAAAGTACGAATAATTATCCAACCAGAGGTGGACAAAATGATACTTTTATGGCAACAAATGTAATTTTAGGACATTATTTAATCAGATAAGTCTTTCCTGGTTCTGTTTCCAAGTCATATTCATATACGTCAGGAATAGGGACCTTCACTCCTTCTGCTATCCGATGCTGTTCCATTACAGGCTTCACTTCTGCAGATGCAAAAAGGATATTGGAACACATTCCTTCAGCCTTCTTCAGATTCTTCGCCTTAAGCGGAACGTAGGAGCGGAGACGCAGCACACCTCCGATGGTGGAGCGAATCTTCGCCTTCATCAGTCTGCCATTCTTCCAGTCCATATCCACCACAAAGCCGCCACGGGCACGAAGTCCCTTTACGCTTCCCTTGTTCCAGGCATCAGGCAAGGCAGGCAAGAGATGCACGGCTCCATCATGACTCTGCAGGAGCATCTCTGCGATGCCGGCTGTTACTCCGAAGTTACCGTCAATCTGGAATGGTGGATGGGCATCGAAGAGATTCGGATAGGTTCTGCCATCAGGATATTCCTTTGCCTGCGCATCAGATGGCAACAGACGAAGCATATTACTGATGATTCTGAAAGCATGATTGCCATCGAGCATACGTGCCCAGAAGTTCGTCTTCCAACCCAGACTCCAGCCCGTAGCCTGGTCGCCACGATGCTTCAGAGTGGTGGCTGCGGCATGGAACAGTTCCGGATGAGAGAAAGGAGAAATCTGATTGGATGGATACAATCCATAGAGATGCGAGATATGGCGATGCTCATTCTTCGGATCATCCGCATCCACAAGCCACTCCTGCAACTGTCCGTACTTTCCTATCTGCATCGGCGGAATCTGGGAAATCAGCTGCTGCATCGCCTTGCGCTCAGCCTCATCAACTCCCAATACCTCAGAAGCCTTCACAGCATTGGTCAAGGCATCGAAGGCTATCTGGTTATCCATTGTACATCCCGCCGTTACGGCAGTTCTCTTACCCATAGGTCCCTGTTCCGGACTCACCGACGGCACGGTTACCTTCCATTCGGTGCCCGGCAACTTCTGCATATAGTCAAGATAGAACTCAGCAGCACCTTTTATTACCGGATACCACTGCTTGAGGAAAGCCTTGTCGCCCGTATAGAGATAATGCTGCCAGAGATGGGTGGTGAGCCAGGCTCCGCCGTTGGGGAACATGCCCCACTGCGCACCGTCCACCGGACCTGCTATGCGCCAGATATCAGTGTTATGATGTGCCATCCAGCCACGGCAACCATACATTTCCTTAGCCGTCTGTGCTCCCGTTACGCTCAAATCCTTGATGAGCGAATACAGAGGCTCCGTGGTATAACCGAGATTCGTTACCTCGGCAGGCCAGTAGTTCATCTCCGTATTGATGTTGATGGTATATTTACTGTCCCAAGGCGCATTTTTGCTGTTGTTCCAAACACCCTGCAAGTTTGCCGCCTGTCCACCAGGCTGGGAAGAGGAAATGAGCAGATAGCGACCATAGTTATACATCAGTGCCACCATCGCCATATCCTTGCTGCCTGCAAATTTCTCCAGGCGCTGATTGGTAGGCAACGAAGCATTGGCATCGGTTGGCAGAATCAGGGAAGAAGTAGCGAACTGTTTCTGGTAAGCCTCCACATGGCGTTTCTCCAACTGTGCGTAGCTCATCAGTTTCACCTTATTTATATAGTCGGCATTGCGTTGGGCTGCATTGCCCGACACATCATGATAGTTCACAAAATTGGTGGCAGCACTCACGAGGATGGTTGCCTCGGTGCCATCCGTCCTTACATCTGCCACACATTCGGCAGTGAGAGCCGCCTTGATGCCTTCCTGGTCTTGTCCCTTCACCTTCAACATAACCCCTGTAGGCGTTTTCTGAACTTGATGTTCAAAAGGCGAATCCAGGGTAACATCGACATTCAGGGCACCCTTTCTACTCGCCTTGATGTGACAGACGATGACGCCATCAGCCAGCGAAGCAAAGGTAGTACGGGTATATCTTACGCCATCCATCACGAAAGAAGTCGTGGCAATCGCCCTCTTCAAATCCAGGTTGCGCACAAACTGCTCAGCCTTTCCCCGGTTATTCATGCTGATATGCAGATTTGCCATCGGCAGAAAGCGCATGCCATGAGGTCCCGGGATGAAGGTTTGGTTGATGAGAGCCGCCGCCTCCTCTTCCCTTCCATTGAAGATGAGTTCCCTCACCTTTGGCAGATTCTCCAGGGATTTCTTGCTATTGTTGTTATGAGGACCGCCACTCCAGAAAGTCTCCTCATTCAACTGGATATTCTCATCCGTGGTTCCGCCATACACCATACCTCCCAGATGAGAGTTTCCGATAGGCAGAGCCTCCAGCCACTGCTGGGCTGGGGCGTTATACCAAAGCAGAGTACTATTATCAGAACTGCTAGCCTTAGCCATCATCTTTACCGGAAGAAGGAACGCCAAAGCCATAGTTCCCACTATTATTCTATTTCTCACTACTATTCTGTTTTTGATACTCAAAACTATCTACATCCACATATCCGCCAGCAGCCTTTGTGGCATAGTTGTAGATGGCGATGCGGGTTCCCATAAAGAGGCGGCGATAATCATACTGCATCTTGAAATCCTTGATGGCAGGAATCCAGGTCTTTCCGTCTATACTATATAATAAGGTGGCGAGATCCTGATGAAGACGGAAATCGCAACTCATCTTCAGATAGATGATGCTTGATTTCGTTGCCTTATCCTGCTTCAGATTCAAAGGCTGGCGATACACCTCCTCACGCTTCACATCGGTCACAGCCTTTTCCTTTTCAGTCAAAGCTACACTCTCCTTGGTACCTACCACAAAGAGTTTCTTGCCTTCCTTTACGATAGAAAGCAGAGCCGCATCACCCTGGAAAGCTGACAGACCAGCCACATCGCCATCCTTCATCTTGCTCACATCCATCTTGATGATTCCCTCGCAGGTTGGTCCTTCGGTACGAGTACTGATGGTATTGGGAGCCAGGAAGATGTTTGGAACGATGCGGGAAGTCTTCAGGCGGAGCCAGCCCTTGCGCTCTGTGAGCGACCAGGCATTATCCACAGGATTGTGGTTCCACTGCCACTGCAGTTCCAGTTTATCCTTCGAGAAATCGTCGCTATACACGAGTCCCTTACCGTCATATCCCAATACAGGCTTCTGCATCTCGGCAGGAATATTGCCCTTCTCATCGGTCAGCATAGGCCATCCGTCCTTCCAGGTACATGGCTCCAGCGTGAGCACTCTGCCCACACCACCACGGTCTTGGAATACGATGCCATACCAGTTGCCATCCTTATCATCTACAATCGTACCTTGTCCCACGCCGTTGAATCCGGCAAACTCCGTTTCCAGAATCACCTTCTTTTCGTAAGGACCCGTTATTTTATCAGCACGATAACAAACCTCACGACGAGGATGTCCCTGTGGCCACGAAATCATCAGAAGATAATACTTGCCGTTGTGCTTGATCATGCGGGAGCCTTCGAGCAAACCCGTTTCATCAGCATCACGCTCAAAGAGTTTACGATGGCTGCCCGGCACCACATCCGTCAGGTCGGCATTCAGCTGCACCATCTCTCCCGTTCCATAAACCACGTATGCCTTATCGTCGTCATCGAAGAAGAGAGCGGCATCATGGAAATGCTGCAAACGGCTGTGGATAGTCCATTTGCCCTCGATATCATCGGCGGTGCAGATATAAGTCTCTCCACCAGGATTATCATTCGGAGCAAAGAGCGCATAGAACTTGCCACGATGATACTGCAGCGAAGTGGCCCACTGACCACGACCATACACCGTACCCTCCTTCATGTCATACTTAGGCGAATCGGTAAGTTTAGGGAAGATATAGTTCACGGTTTCCCAGTTCACCAGATCCTTCGATTTCATGATAGGCGCACCCGGCATCAGATGCATGGTGGTGCTTACCATATAGAAGCTGTCACCCACACGGATTACATCCACATCAGGCACATCAGCCCAAACAACCGGGTTCACGAAATTCTTCTCAAACTTCCACCAGTCGAAATTGAAGAGTTTGCTTCCCTTCAATCCCT
>ERZ1035048.481-NODE-481-length-12305-cov-3.679184_pt1 | contig 12305 bp, 12 predicted proteins | sample MGYA00520587_ERZ1035048 | MGnify/ENA primary metagenome ERZ1035048 (study PRJEB33766, sample SAMN09781693) | gut metagenome | biome: gut microbiome | host: Homo sapiens | place: Madagascar | study: EMG produced TPA metagenomics assembly of the PRJNA485056 data set... | reverse complement strand
AATCAGCACCACGCCCTGCCAGAACGGCAGGCCCGGCTGCACGGCCAGCCACACGCTGGCCATCAGTGCCGAAAGCACGGGGGTGAAGTACGAGCCCGCAGCCATCACGGCCAGATTGCCGCGCTGAATGCCGTGCTCCCAGCAGCCATAGCCCAGTGCGGTGAGCGCGCCAATCGCCAGCACCTGCAGCACCACACTCCAGCTCCATTGCATGGCAACCGTGTCTGCGGCCAGCCATTGCAGCCACAGCAGGATGGCCGTGAGGGTCAGAAACAGCCCCACGCCATTGAAGCCACCGCCGTGGATGCGTGCAAGCACCGAGTAGGCAGGCCACATGGTGGCTGCGCCAAAGGCCAGCGCATAGGCCACGGGGTTGGCCGCCATGTGCGCACCCAGGTTCTGCCACCAGGGTGTATCGACGCTGCTGGCGCCTTCTCCCATGACCCGCACCAGCCCCCACAGGCACAAGGCCACGCCCAGCCATAGCCACCAGCGGGCGCGCTGCTGGTGGCAGAGCACGGCCAGCACAATCGTCAGACAGGGCCAGAGGTAGTTGATCATGCCCAGCTCCATGGACTGGGGCCGGTCATGCGCCAGTCCAATCGCCACCGACAGGCAGATCTCATAGAAAGCAAACAGCAGGCCGCAGACGATGAGGTAGATGCGCGAGATACCCCGCAGCTGCGCGCGCGAGGGCACACCCTTGACCAGCAGCACAAACGCGGCGCTGACGCTGTAGAACACCGCCGCGCCGCCCAGCGCACCCAGCGCCTCGGCCACGGAGCGCATCAGGCCCACGGTGCTGCTCCAGCAAAGCACGGCCACCAGACCGATCAGGGTGGCACGGCGAATTTCCGGCGAAGAGGCAGCTGCGGCAGTCATGCAAAACCTATAAAAACAAGAGCTGCCAGCGCTTGATAAACAAGGGTTTCAGATACAAAACTATTTGAAAACTCATGCAATCAAGCGCAGGAAGCTATTCATAAAGAAGCGCCCTGCCTGCAAAAAAGCGGCCCGCAGGCCGCTTGATCATGCAAGGCAGATGCCAGTGTAAAACCGCGCTTTACACACCCAGCATCAATTGCAGATTCTGCACGGCAGCGCCGCTGGCACCCTTGCCCAGATTGTCCAGTCGCGCAATCAGCACGGCCTGGCGGTGCTGTTCATTGGCGAACACACGCAGCTCCAGGTGGTTGGTGTTGGCCAGCGTATCGGCGGCCAGCTTGTTGTCTTCGGTGGGAGGCAGCACCTTGACCCACTGCGCCGGCGTATTCGTCTTGGCGTAGTGGCTGGCCAGCGCATCGTGCAGGTCCTGCGCCTTGGGTGCGCCGGGCAGCAGGTCCAGGTGCAGGGGCAGCTGCACCAGCATGCCCTGTGCATAGTTACCCACGGCGGGAATGAACACGGGGCGGCGTGTCATGCCGGTGTATTTCAGAATTTCAGGAATGTGCTTGTGCGCCAGGCCCAGACCATAGGCCTCATAAGGCGCGGCACCGCAATCCCCGGCGCCGATTGTGAATTACTCGTCTGCCGCTTCTTCGGCAAGAGCTTTGAGCATGCGCAGGTCACGCACCACTTCAGCCGATTGCTGGGTAAACTGCACGTCCAGCATCTTGTTAGCCTCTTCGGTCTTGCCTGCCTGTGCCAGTGCCACCACGTTGGATGCAGCGTAGTGGAACATCTTGTGATGCCCTTGCAGGGCCGTGAAGCCCGGGAAGTTCCCCAGCTTGGCCTTCCCTGCGCCGTGAATCCACTTGCCGAGATCGCAGCGGTCGTCAAAGCAGATCTCCTCTGCGACGAACTTCTCGGTGGAGCGACCGTCCAGGAACGCTTGCAGACGGTATTTCCAGTTTTCGTGGGAGGCGATAGCCATGTCGATGTCAACCGTGTTGACGATTTTTGCAATGTGAGAAACCATCTCCTTCTTCGGGGATGCGCCTACACCAAAAAACCGCGCCAGAAGACCAAAAGCCATATTGTCACCTTGTAAAAATAAGTAAATTCATAGGTGGTACTAAGAGAAGGTTCGATCTCTGTCAAACCACCTTCGGGAAAATCTCCACATAGGCGGGGGGTCAAATTCCCAGCATCAATTGCAGATTCTGCACGGCAGCGCCGCTGGCACCCTTGCCCAGATTGTCCAGTCGCGCAATCAGCACGGCCTGGCGGTGCTGTTCATTGGCGAACACACGCAGCTCCAGGTGGTTGGTGTTGGCCAGCGTATCGGCGGCCAGCTTGTTGTCTTCGGTGGGAGGCAGCACCTTGACCCACTGCGCCGGCGTATTCGTCTTGGCGTAGTGGCTGGCCAGCGCATCGTGCAGGTCCTGCGCCTTGGGTGCGCCGGGCAGCAGGTCCAGGTGCAGGGGCAGCTGCACCAGCATGCCCTGTGCATAGTTACCCACGGCGGGAATGAACACGGGGCGGCGTGTCATGCCGGTGTATTTCAGAATTTCGGGAATGTGCTTGTGCGCCAGGCCCAGACCATAGGCTTCGTAAGGCGCGGCACTGCCAGCCTCGTACGCCTCAATCATGCTGCGGCCGCCGCCGGTGTAGCCAGACACCGATGGCAGGGCCACGGGGTAGTCCGCAGGCATCAGCCCTGCATCCACCAGCGGGCGCAGCAGCGCAATCGCGCCTGTGGCGTAGCAGCCGGGGTTGGATACGCGGGTGGCGGTCTTCACCGCTTCAAGCTGGCCGGCGCACAGCTCAGGGAAACCATAGACCCAGTCCGGCGCCACGCGGTGGGCGGTAGATGCATCAATGATCTTGATGGCGCGGCCGGTTTCTGCGGTGATGCTGTCGATCAGCGCCACCGTCTCGCGTGCGGCATCGTCGTGCAGACACAGGATGACCAGATCCACCTCGGCAATCAGCGCCCGCTTGGCCGCGGGGTCCTTGCGCAACTCGGGCGCAATGCTGACCAGTTCCACACCAGCCATACCCTGCAAGCGGTCACGAATCTGCAGACCCGTGGTGCCAGCTTCGCCATCAATAAAGACTTTGGACATTGTTCAATGCTCCCGCGCTCCTTGGCGCATCGTAGGTTCATGCCGCAATTGCGACGCCATCAAATAAACGGATTGTCGCTGCTGCGGGCGGGGTGCAGCGCAAAAACTGCGGCTCCTGCCGTTTTTCAGGGGGCGTTTGTGGCCTTCCGGGCCAGCCTTGGTGCGGCTTGATCTACGTATGCCAATACGTATATCCCGTGAAACAAAGCACTTTTTGCCGACTTGTCAGCATGGTACATTCGCCGATTGCCATGTCATACGAGCCCGGCTCCGCATGCCCAGGCAGCAGGAAAACGGGCATTTTTCCTCCGTTTCAGAGAGACAAGACTCATGAAGATTCATGAATACCAAGGCAAGGAAATCTTGCGTCAATTCGGCGTGCCAGTTCCCCGTGGCATTCCGGCTTTCACCGTCCAGGAAGCTGTAGAGGCAGCGCAGAAGCTGGGCGGCCCCGTGTGGGTGGTGAAGGCGCAGATCCATGCCGGCGGCCGCGGCAAGGGCGGCGGCGTCAAGGTGGCAAAGACCATTGAGGACGTGAAGGCCCTGTCCGAGCAAATCCTCGGCATGCAGCTGGTGACCCACCAGACTGGCCCTGAAGGCCAGAAGGTGCGCCGTCTGTACATCGAAGAAGGTGCAGACATCAAGAACGAACTGTATGTGTCGCTGGTGACCGACCGCGCTACACAGAAGGTGGCACTGATCGCTTCCAGCGAAGGCGGCATGGACATCGAGGAAGTGGCCCACTCCACGCCCGAGAAGATCATCACCGAGATGATCGACCCCCTGACCGGCATCACTGAAGCCCAGTCGCGCAAGGTGGCTGCGGCCATCGGCCTGGAAGGCAAGTCCATCGACCAGGCCGTAGAGTTGTTCGCCAACATCTACAAGTGCTACATGGACACCGACGCTTCGCTGGTGGAAATCAACCCCCTGAACTGCGACTCCAACGGCAACCTGATGGCCCTGGACGCCAAGTTCAACTTCGACTCCAACGCCCTGTTCCGCCACCCCGAAATCGTGGCCCTGCGCGACCTGGACGAAGAAGACCCCGCAGAAATCGAAGCCTCCAAGTTCGACCTGGCCTACATCTCTCTGGACGGCAACATCGGCTGCCTGGTGAACGGCGCGGGCCTGGCCATGGCCACCATGGACACCATCAAGCTGTTCGGCGGCGAGCCCGCCAACTTCCTGGACGTGGGCGGCGGCGCAACGGCCGAGAAGGTGACAGAAGCCTTCAAGATCATGCTCAAGAACCCCAAGGTCAAGGGCATTCTGGTCAACATCTTCGGCGGCATCATGAAGTGCGACACCATTGCCACCGGCGTGGTCACCGCCTGCAAGGCCGTGAACCTGAGCGTGCCACTGGTCGTGCGCATGAAGGGCACCAACGAAGAGCTGGGCAAGCAAATCCTGGCCGAATCCGGTCTGCCCATCATCGCAGCCGACACCATGGCTGAAGCTGCTACCAAGATTGTTGCTGCCGTCAAGTAAAACGCCCCCGGAGATAAAAACATGTCGATCTTTATCAACAAAGACACCAAAGTCATCACCCAGGGCATTACCGGCAAGACCGGTCAATTCCACACCGAAAAGTGCCAGGAATACGCCAACGGCAAAAACTGCTTCGTCGCCGGCGTGAACCCCAAGAAGGCGGGCGAGCGCATTTTTGACATCCCCATCTACGGCTCCGTCAAGGACGCTGCCAAGGAAACTGGCGCCACCGTCTCCGTGATCTACGTGCCCCCAGCAGGCGCCGCTGCCGCCATCTGGGAAGCCGTGGAAGCCGATCTGGACCTGGCCATCTGCATCACCGAAGGCATCCCCGTGCGCGACATGCTGGAAGTGCGCAACAAGATGAAGGCCAAGGAAGCTGCGGGCGGCAAGAAGACCCTGCTGCTGGGCCCCAACTGCCCCGGCCTGATCACGCCAGACGAAATCAAGATCGGCATCATGCCCGGCCACATACACAAGAAGGGCCGCGTGGGCGTGGTGTCTCGCTCCGGCACGCTGACCTACGAAGCCGTGGCGCAGCTGACCGAACTGGGCATTGGCCAGTCCACCGCCGTTGGTATTGGTGGTGACCCCATCAACGGTCTGAAGCACATCGACGTGATGAAGGCCTTCAACGACGACCCCGACACCGATGCCGTGATCATGATCGGCGAAATCGGCGGCCCCGACGAAGCCGAAGCCGCCCGCTGGTGCAAGGAACACATGACAAAGCCCGTGGTGGGCTTTATCGCCGGTGTGACTGCCCCTCCCGGCAAGCGCATGGGCCACGCCGGCGCGCTGATCTCCGGCGGCGCTGACACGGCCGACGCCAAGCTGGCCATCATGGAAGAGTGCGGTTTCACCATCACCCGCAACCCCTCCGAAATGGGCCGCCTGCTGCAAGGCCTGCTGAAGAAGGCCTAAGCCCTCTCAGCCAGCCCGTAGTTAGCTGCTGCGGGCATCAAGCCAAAAGCCAGCCTCAAGAGGCTGGCTTTTTGGTTGCTGCTTTCAAAGATATAGCTGCTTGCGCCGGTTATTTCTTGGTTTCCAAGTTATTTATATTGCAAAGCACCGTATATCAAGCGCAATTAGCTCCTATAAATAGAGCTTATGCATGCGAGGTGGCGGAAATCCAGTGAATGACAAAAGTGTTATGCCGCTTGATACAAGTCATGCAGAAAATTACATTCCACGCCCGTTTGCAACCAAAGTTTGCAATTCCCCGGGTGTTGGTACGTAGGAATTCGCTGGCACGTGACTTGCTCTATGGATGACGTCAATTTCATCCACAGAGAGAGGAGCTTTCTATGAAGCGCACAATGCAACAGGGCTTTACCCTGATCGAACTGATGATCGTGGTGGCGATTATTGGTATTTTGGCGGCTATTGCTATTCCTCAGTATGGGGATTACACGTCCCGTACGCGAGCTGCTGGAACAGTTGCTGAAATTGCGTCTTTGCGTACGGCGGTGGCAATGTGTGTTGCAGAGACAGGAAAAATTGCAGGTTGCTCCGCTGGAGATAATGGCATTCCAGCTAATGATAAATTCAAAGCAACCAAAAATACATTGGAGGTAGCGGTGGCAGATGGTGTTATTTCGGGGAAAAGTGGTGCGACAGACACTACTGGAACGAATCTCGAATTTACACTTACTCCCACACAAGATGCTGATGCATCTAATATGACTTGGACGATGACTGGAACAATTTGCGATCCAAAACGTGGTCTGAAACCTGGTCAAGGTGGCTGTACACCATAAATTGAATTAATTTTTAGAATCCAAGCATTCCAGAAAAATGCTTGGATTTATTTTTTAATTTCCGGATGATTTTTTAAAAAAACCTGACTTTCCACCTTTTTTTTCCACCACCCTCACCCCCCCCATCACCATCTCCTTATCCACCGCCTTGCACATGTCATAAATCGTCAGCAAGGCCACCTGCACGGCCGTCAGCGCTTCCATTTCCACGCCGGTTTTGCCATAGGTTTCCACGGTGGCTTCACAGCGCACCGCGTTGTCTTCAGGCTGTAATTCAAAATCGACGGCCACACGGGTCAGTGCCAGCGGGTGGCACAGCGGAATCAGGTGGCTGGTCTGCTTGGCGGCCATGATGCCGGCAATGCGTGCAATGCCCAGCACATCGCCCTTCTTGGCCGTGCCTTTCTGGATGATGTCCAGGGTTGCGGGCTGCATGACGATGCGGCCTTCGGCCACGGCCACGCGGTGGGTGGGCTGCTTGGCGCCTACGTCCACCATATGCGCCTGGCCATGGGCGTCAAAGTGGGTCAGTCCGTCGTTGGGGAGGTGGTGTTCGCTCATCATCTGTCCTGTCAGTCTGTGCAAGGCAGCCCGGGTGCTCCTGCAAGCCGTTGCTTGCGGCATGTAAAGCTGGGAACATGGGCGCAATGCAGGCATCATAAGAGTCTGTTCTTGTCACAGAGGGCCTTGTGCCTTTGCCCGCTATTGCCATGAAGCCATTTTCCTTCGCCCTTTCGCCGCTGCGCAGTGCCTTGCTGGCTGCGGTGCTGTGTCTGCCCGGTGTGGGCTATATGGCTGGTGCACAGGCCCAGCTGGCCCTGCCCAGCATGGGCGATGGCGCAGACCTGACGGCCAGTGAAGAGCGCAGGCTGGGCGACAGCATCATTGCCTCGCTCTACCGCGACCCGGACTATATCGACGACCCGCAGCTGCACGCCTATGTGCTCAGCGTCTGGGAGCCACTGGTGAAAGCGGCACGCGAGCGCGGCAATCTGTCGGAGGAAATCAGCGAGCGCTTTGCCTGGGAGATTTTGCTGGGGCGGGACAAGAGCATTAACGCCTTTGCCCTGCCCGGTGGCTATCTGGGGGTGCACCTGGGCCTGATTGGTGCGGTAAGCAGCAGCGATGAGCTGGCCACGGTGATGGCCCACGAGCTCACGCACGTGACGCAGCGCCACATTGCGCGCATGTTCGGGCAAGAGAAGAAGAACATGCCCATCATGATTGCCAGCATGGTGCTGGGCGCGCTGGCGGCCAGCAAGAGCCCGGATGCGGCCAATGCGCTGATTGTGGGCGGGCAGGCGGCCACGATTCAGAACCAGCTGGGCTTTTCGCGCGACATGGAGCGCGAGGCCGACCGCATTGGCTACACCTTGCTGGAGCCCGCAGGTTTTGCACCGCAGGGCGCCGTGAGCATGTTTGAAAAGCTGCAGCACGCCAGCCGCCTGAATGACAACGGCAGCTGGCCCTATCTGCGCACCCACCCGCTGACCACCGAGCGTATTGCCGACATGCACAGCCGCGTGCCCCAGGGCAAGAACCAGCCGCCCCAGCCTACGCTGGAGCATGCGCTGATGGCGGGGCGTGCACGCGTGCTCAGCCGCCCCGGCATTGACACTTTGCGCCAGTGGGTCAAGTTGCCGGACATGCCGGAATTTGCCCAGCGCAATGCGCGGGAGCAGGCGGCCGCGCTGTATGTGGCCGTGCTCAGCCAGATGGAACTCAAGGACTGGCGCGCAGCACGTGCGCTCTGGAGCCGGCTGGATGCCCTGGTGCAGCCCTCTGGCGACAAGGCGGGCATCCAGCAGGTGCAATGGCTGGGGGCGGAGCTGGAACTGGAGGACAAGCAGCCGCAGGCTGCACTGCAATTGCTGGGCCATGCGGACTTGCGTGGTGACTTGCCACGCCCGGCCATGCTGCTGGGCAGCCGCGCCCTGCTGGCGCTGGGCCAGCCTGCCGTGGTCAGTGACCGGCTGCAGACCTGGGTGGCTGTGCATCCGCACGATGCAGCGGCGTGGCGTCTGCTGGCACAGGCCTGGTATGCGCAGCGGGAAGACTTGCGTGCCATCCGTGCCGAGGCCGAGGCACGCGTGGCGCATTACGACTACGCGGGGGCGGTAGACCGCTTCAAGGCCGCGCAAGACCTGGCACAGCGCGGCCATGGCGACTATATCGAGGCCTCCATCATCGACACGCGGCTGCGTGCCGTGCAGGAATTACTACGGGAACAGACGCGCCAGAAGTGATTCGATCGCCAGGCCCAGCAGCGAATACAGCATGGAGCCCCAGACGGCGGCCCAGAAGCCTGTGACGTGAAAGCCGGAGAGCATGCTGGACGCCGCCCAGAGCATGAGGCCGTTGATCACAAACAGGAACAGGCCCACGGTGATCAGCGTGACCGGCAAGGTCAGAATCACCAGCACGGGCCGCACCAGGGCATTGAGCAGGCCGATGACCAGCGCCGCCAGCAGGGCCGAGCCATAGCTTTGTACCTGTACACCGCTGAATACTGCGGCAACCAAGAGCAGCGCACCAGCGCTGAGCAACCATTTCAGCATGAGTTTCATGGCTGCCAGCATAACGCGCAGGCAAAGAAAAAGGGCCGAGAAGGCCCTTGATCTGGTAGGGAGTCTGAAAGACCTGGCACAGGCCCATCAGGCTGCAAGCACGTCGCTGACCAGCACCGTCCAGCATGCGCCGAGGCTGGTCAGTGTGCCAGCCAGCTTGCGCAGAACAGGGGCGGAGGTCTGGGCCGACACCGCATCCTTGGGGCGGCGCATGTCGATGACTTGCGCGCTGCTGCCGTGCTCAGCCAGCAGGCTTTCGAGCAGCTCTGGCAAGGGGGCCTTGGCCAGCATGGGCGTGACCTGCACGCCCTGTGCCTGCAAGACGGGCAGGCAGGACTGGAACAGGCGGTCTGCCCATTTATTGCGCCAGTTTTCGCGAGAGCGATTGCTCACAAACTTGCTAACGCGATGCGTAATACGTGGGGCACAGGCGACCAGCACCCAGTGTGCGTCCTGTCCATGTGCGCAAAGCAGCATGCTGCGCAGCAGCTGCTGCGCGTACTCCGCGTCGTCTACGTAGGCGATGTAAGTTTGCACGGTTCCTTTTCCAGCAATCAGTCTCATCAGCGCCGCTCGTTACTCGGGGGTGTGGGCGGCTGAGTGTGAATAAAAAAGCCCCGGGGGCACAGCGCTCAGCATATCGCAGCCGGGCTGTGGTCCGGGGCCTGTTCAGGGCTTAGTGGGCAGCGCCAGCCTTGGCTTTTTTGGCAGCAGCCATCTTGCCCAGTGCCAGCACCAGCAGTGCGCCACCGATGTGGGCAGCCCAGTAGATAGGCATGGAGGCGTTGAAGATGGCGTGGCCATTTTCATCCGCAGCCAGCAGCTTGGGTGCCCAGGTCCACTTGTCGGGGTTCACGAACAGCGGATCGGAGACCAGCATGCCGCCCGCAATCCAGCCCAGCAGCATGCCGCCGGCCACAATGATGATGGGGAAGCGTTCCATCAGCGTGATCACCAGCTGCGAGCCCCAGACGATGATGGGGATAGAGATCAGCAGGCCCAGTGTTACCAGCAGCAGCTGGTGGTCGCCCGAGCTTTGGGCTGCGCCGGCAATGGCGATCACGTTGTCCACGGACATGACCAGGTCGGCCACGATGATGGTCTTGATGGCGGCCAACAGCTTGTCGCTGCCCTGGATGTTGTCGTGGCCTTCTTCATCAGGGGCAATCAGCTTGATACCAATCCACACCAGCAGCAGTGCACCCACCAGCTTGAGCGCAGGCAGCGCCAGCAGTGTCATGGCAAAGGCAATCAGGATGACGCGCAGGATGATGGCACCGGCGGTGCCGTAGATGATGCCCTTGCGACGCTGCTCAGGAGGCAGTTTGCGGCAGGCCAGCGCAATCACCACAGCGTTGTCGCCGCCCAGCAAGATGTCGATGATGATGATTTGCCCCAGGGCAATCCAGAATGGGGCATGGGTGAGAAAGTCGAAATCCATGTGAAACCTCGGTTAAAAACTGCGGATGCGCTCAGGCGCCTGCAGCAGATACTTTACGCGTGTTCACCTGGGAGAAGTCTTGGGCGATGAAGGACAAAGCCTGGATGCCGTGGGAGCTTCCTGAGGGAGCACGTGTAAACAGTCTCCCAAAGGTCTTGCCCGCACGATCGCCGATCATGCCTGGCAAGCCGGAAACCACGGTTTCGTACTGACGACTTGCCAATCCGCCGGAATGTGGCTGCATTTGCACACCCGGCGGGGAGCTACTCCCCTTTGAAGTGGGCGATTTGAACACAAGTCAAAGCTTTGTGCATGAACTTGTGCATGTGGAAGTTACGGATAGCACGGGTATGTCAGCGTTGCTGCGAAGCAGGCTGTTTGCCTGTTACTCCCATAAAAATAGCTGCTTGCGCTTGAAAGATAAGGATTTCAGATATAAAAGATTCTGAAACCCAGTATTTACAAGCGCTGGCAGCTATGTTTTTTTAGTCTGTTTCAAAGAAGCGCGTGACGCGCGGCGGTGTATCGGCCACATGGAAGGCCAGCTTGCGCTCGCGCAGGGCCACGTCGGATGCGGTGATGCGGTCAAAGCGGCGCAGGTGCTCGACCCAGGATTCATCCACGATTTCCTCGATGTAGCGCTCAGGCCGCTCCATGCTGTGCAGCAGTCGCCACGACAGTGCCCCCTGGCGCATGCGGCTGCGGCGGCTTTCCTGCATCAGGGTGCGAAAGCGCCGGGCCTTGGCGGGGTTGATGAGGTATTCGATGTGCACCACCACGCGGCCTTCTTCCGGCTGGCTGTGGCGCGGTGGCTGAAAGGCCTTGGAGGGGCTGAGATCTTCCAGCGCCTGGCGGTCGGTAAACACGCGCTGCACGATCAGCATGCACACCACGCCGGTGACGGCAGCGGCGATCAGGCTCACGGGCACGGAGCTGAGTGCGGCCACCTTGCCCCACAGCGCCGCGCCAATGGCTGTGCCGCCCATGATGGACATCTGATAGGCCGACATGCCGCGTGCACGCACCCAGTTGGGCAGGGCCATCTGTGCCTTTACGCCCAGGGTGTTGGCGGTAGAGATGAGCGACAGGCCCGCCGTCATCATGCAGACCACGGCCAGCGGCAGATTGGGCGCCAGCGCCACCCCCACGGTGGAGGCTGCCTGCAGCAGCGTGCCGGTGAGCACCAGGGGCTCACCCGTGAACATCTGCCGGATGCGCGGCAAAACATGGCACCGATGATGGCGCCTGCACCCATCGAGGCCAGCAGCAGCGTGAACACGCCCGCGCCGCTGATAAAGCCAATGCCATCAAAGCGCTTGGCCGTCAGTGGCAGCAGGGCCATGATGGCCGTGGACATGAAAAAGAAGGCCACGGTGCGCGCAATCACGGCGCGCATGCGGGGCGACTCCTTGATGAACTGCAGCCCCACGCGCATGGCGCTGGGCAGGCGCTCACGCCCCAGTGGGTGGGTGACATGGGTGCGCTGCCAGGTCAGCAGCAGCAGGCCTGCCGCAATGGACAGCACGGCATTGAGCACAAACACCCACAGCGTGCCCGCGCTGGCTATCAGCGCGCCAGCCACCAGCGGGCCGACGATGCGCGAGGCATTCATGGCCACGGCATTGAGTGCCATGGCCGAGGGCAGCATGGGTTTGCTGATGACTTCCGGAATCAGTGCCGAGAACACGGGCCAGCGCATGGCCATGCCAATGCCGTTGGCAAAAGTGAGGGCCAGCAGCAGCGGCGCATTCATGACATCCAAGGCCAGCGCCGCGCACAGCAGCACGGCGACGACGGCCACCCAGAACTGCGTGAAGATGAAGTAGCGGCGGCGATCCAGAATGTCTGCCAGCGCCCCGCTGGGCAGACCCAGCAGAAACACGGGCAGGGTGGATGCGGTCTGCACCAGAGCCACCAGCACGGGCGAGGTGGTCAGCGAAGTCATCATCCACGCCGCGGCCACATCGTTCATCCACATGCAGATATTGGCGACCAGGGTCACGCTCCACAGCAGACGGAAGGTGGGGGTGCGCAGGGG
>ERZ1035048.475-NODE-475-length-12354-cov-10.519148_pt1 | contig 12354 bp, 10 predicted proteins | sample MGYA00520587_ERZ1035048 | MGnify/ENA primary metagenome ERZ1035048 (study PRJEB33766, sample SAMN09781693) | gut metagenome | biome: gut microbiome | host: Homo sapiens | place: Madagascar | study: EMG produced TPA metagenomics assembly of the PRJNA485056 data... | reverse complement strand
AAGTTGGAAAAGTGTAAGAAATGGCCTGAAAATGGGTTGGAAAAATGTATAAAATAGGCTGTTTTTACCTTGGAAAAATGTATTTAAGTGATATAAGTGTGTGATGGCTTTATCGGGATTAAAAGTGTAGAATTCTGATGAGCAGCATATAGCAGAGGGTGCCTGCTGCTATTGACCACATCATATTCCTTTTCCATACGTGGATGAGGATGGTGAAGGCTACGGCTGCCACCTGCGCCAAGGAATCTGCTGAGAAGGAATGGATGTGGCGAAGGCAGTAAACCACCAGCAGGGCAAAGACCGAGGCTGGCAGCACCTTGCCTAAATACAGAATATATTTAGGTGTTGGCTTCCCTGGTCGGAAGGCGATGAAAGGGATAAAACGGGTAAGCATGGTGGCGGCTACGCCTGCTGAAACCATGATGATTTGTTGGAGAAGAGTCATACTTTTCTTTTTTTGAGGGTGAGAAATATAAGGATGATAACCATGCTTGGGATGATGAAGTGGTCGGCACTGAATATCGTAAGGCACAGCCCTGAGATGATCAGTCCGGAAATACTGCTGGTATGGTCTTTTTCCCGAAGCCAGTTGTCGGCGAAGATAGCCGTAAACATGGCGGTCAGCACAAAGTCCAATCCTTTGAGGTCGAAGGTGAGAAACGGACCGATGAGGCCGCCCAGCGTAGCCCCAATAACCCAATAGGTTTCATCGAGCCAGGTAATCCAGAGCAGGTACCACCCCTTGTCGGTTCCTTCCGGAATCTTGGAAGCACTTGTCAGGGCAAAAGTCTCGTCCGACATACCGAAGATAAGGAAGAACTTCTTCCATCCCAATCCCTTGTATTCTTCAAGCATCGAAAGTCCATAGAATAGATGTCGTGCATTCACCATCAATACCATCAAGAAGGCTTGCAGGGGATGGAAACTGCCCAGCAGCATGTTGCCAAGCAAGAACTCTGCGCTGCCGGTATAAACCATGAGGGCGAGCAGCATAGGATACAGGAAGTTGAAGCCTAACTCATGCATATAGATGCCATAAGTCAGTCCCAGAAATCCATATCCAGCCATGATTGGCAGCGAAGTATGGAAAGCGTGATATAAAGCGATTCTTCTTTTTCCCATCTCTCTCTTTCTCTCTTTATTATGCTTGACGATTTGTCCTAATCAGTATTTGACGATTCTTCCTGTAAATCTATTGCAAAAGTACTCACATTTTTTGAGAAAAAGAAAGAATCTGCCGGGAATATGAGTATGCAGATGAAAAATAGCATAGTTGTAGTATGTTTGGTTTATGCTTGGTATATTGGTTTGCTGGTTTATGTTCTTGGTTCCAGAGCAGACTGCTAAGGACAAGCGAAAGAACAAGGAGACCAAGCGTTGGGCTGCTAAGATAGGAGTGGAGAAGAATCTTTGTATTACGTGTCAAGGCACAATAAAATCTTTTAATGATTGAATATCAACGAATTAAAAATAATGAAGAATGTAACTGCTAACGATTTAGAAACGAGCTATATTCTTTTTCATTCACAACTTTGCAATATACAAAGAACGCTTTGATTACGTATGCAAAAGTAAGTCTAATTTTTGAAAAACATATACATTTGCTTTGTTTTTGCAGTTTTTTAAGAAATGTCTCCAACTATTTATATCGTTCTGACGACATCATACCATAACATACACACTTGTAGCATATCTCTTTACGTAGAAAGATGTTGATATATAATAGAGTACCAGACAAAGGCTGACTATATCATAAAATGATAGGAGTAGATATTTTGTTGGAAATGTATAAATATCAACAAATATTTTGTAGTATAGAATGTTTATGCTATCTTTGTAACGCATAAGCTCCCAAGAGTGTATTATTAACAGGAGTGCTTGGGTAAACTCCCATTAATTTTTATCGAAATGATTAAAAATACAAATGAGGCTGTTGAGAAATTGCAGATAGCAAAAAACTTTTTTCATGATGCAGCTATTGCTGCACAAAGACCAGATGGCATGATTGCTATGTTTTTAGGAATTTTGGATGAGGTTCAATTATTTATTGAGCCAGATTTAGATTTCGATAAGCTTCAAAAGAAAATTGATTCGAAAAAGTAATTACTCAAAGTCTTGGTGAAGATAAAAGGTCTCACCAAGACTTTCGCTTGTGATAAGCCGCATTATCCCTTTGAACTGCCAAAGGGGTGGGAGTGGACGACGGTTGGTGAAATTACTAACTATGGCGATAGTGTCAATGTCCAAATAGAAGACATTGACAATTCTGATTGGGTGTTGGAATTGGAAGATATAGAAAAAGACACTGCCAACATTATACAACATCTCAACAAAAATGAACGTAAGATAAATGGAACTCGCCATAAATTTCAAAAAGGTCAAATCCTTTATTCAAAGCTTCGCACATATCTAAACAAAGTATTAGTTGCACCTAATGACGGATTCTGTACAACAGAAATAATGGCATTTGGAAGCTATGGAATATTGTCGAATAATTACATCTGCTATGTACTTCGTTCACTTTATTTCCTTGACTATACCTTGCAATGTGGTTATGGAGTAAAAATGCCAAGACTAAGTACCACGGATGCTTGCAATGGCTTGATTCCCTTGCCTCCTCTTGCAGAACAGGAACGAATAGTAAACGAGATTCAACGACTATTCTCTATAATTGATATTGTTGAAAATGGAAAGGATGGTTTGCAAACTGCTATTCAACAAGCGAAAAACAAAATCCTCGACCTCGCCATTCACGGCAAACTTGTACCGCAAGACCCGAATGACGAAACTGCCACAGAACTGCTCAAACGTATCAATCCAAAGGCTGAAATCACTTGTGATAACCCCCAATATGGCAAGCTGCCGAAGGGGTGGTGCTTATGTCATATTCCTGATGTTGCAAACACCCTTTTAGGGAAAACGTTGGATCGTTCGAAAAATACAGGAACCCCAAAGGACTATCTATGTGCCATCAATGTGTTGTGGGGTAAGTTTGACTTTACGACGCATAAGCAATTTCTGTTAGAGAAAAATGAATATGAGCGATATGCAGTTATGAAAGGTGACCTAATGGTATGTGAAGGGGGTGATGTTGGAAGATGCGCCATTTGGGAAGATGACTCGAAGGAGATTTATTATCAAAATGCGTTGCACAGAATTAGATGCAAAGAAGGTGTTTTCAATTACTATATCTTGTATTTATTATGGCATTACAAATTAAATGGAACTATAGATTATTTGTGTAAAGGGGTGACAATAAAACATTTTACCCAAACAGTCATGAATAAACTTGATATATTGTTGCCTCCTTTTGAAGAACAAAAACGTATAGTTGCTAAGATTGAAGATTTATTCACCCAACTTGACAAAATAGAATCCTCATTGCAAGCATAAAGGCTTACAATGGGGATTCCCCATTCTTGACACGCATCTTATATTGTTACCATTCATTTTAATACAAAACAATATGGTAACACAATTTGAAAAGTATTTGGTCAAGTCAAACTTGGCAAAGAACACGGTAACATCGTACCTATGGACGATGAAGTATTTCCTTGATAATTACAAGGAGGTGAACAAGAAGAATCTGTTGGCTTATAAGGGTTATCTTATGGAGAACTTCAAACCACAGACGGTAAACTTGCGTTTGCAAGCAATGAATAAGTATTTGGAGTTTAGCAAACAAGAGAAGCTAAAGATGAAGTTTGTAAAGGCGCAACAAAAGAACTTCTTGGAGAACGTAATCAGCGATGCCGATTACAAGTTCCTGAAAGCCAAGTTAAAGGCAGACGGTTATGATGAATGGTATTTCATCGTTTGGTTTATGGCAGCCACTGGTGCACGTGTCAGCGAGCTGCTTCAAATCAAAGCTGAGCATGTAGCGGTTGGCTATCTTGACTTGTATAGCAAAGGAGGTAAAATGCGCCGCCTTTACATTCCGAAGAAGCTATGCACTGAAGCCCAAAGATGGCTAACAGGACAAAACATCACCTCTGGTTATCTGTTCACCAATCGTTTAGGCAACCGCCTTTCCACTCGTGGCATAGCTATCCAACTGAAGTACTTTGCCGAAAAGTACGGTCTTAACCGTAATGTGGTTTATCCACACTCCTTCCGTCACCGTTTCGCCAAGAACTTCCTTGACCGTTTCAACGACATCGCCCTCCTTGCCGACCTCATGGGACATGAGAGCATCGAAACAACACGCATTTATCTGCGACGCACAGCAAGCGAACAGCAGAAGATAGTGGACAAGGTAGTTACTTGGTAACTGTATCTATAGCATTTAGCCACCGCAAAAATATAGCTTGCGATGGCTAAATATGGTAGTTATAATGAGGTTTCTATCTTCCTTTGCTGCGGCTTGCAAATCCGGCGGAACGCTTAGCGAACTTGTGTTCTTGAAAAACTAAAAAAGGTGCGTTATAGACTTATGACACACCCTCTTCTATCTTGTCAAACTGAGTGAATAGCTCTTCAATCTTTGCAACAATGCGATGTTGTTCTTGTAATGGCGGCAATGGCAGTTGCATTTTTTTTATTGTTGGAACCGTCAATTGTGGTATACTTGACCCCTCTGACCATATTAGTAGGCTGTCCAAACAAAATTTCATATATTTTAAGTCAAACACCGGGTTCGGAACTATTGTTATAAGTCTCACAATCGGTACAAATGGAATATTCCTTATACATGTAAAACCTATTGTTCCCCTTGCCGACACAGTCAAACATGGTTCTATTACCCTTGCGGCATTTGTATATCCATACAATCCGTCTTTTTCAACACCATTGGCATATATGGGAATGATGTTTCCATTCGTTTTTTCCTTGGTAAATTCTGTTGGCTTGTCTCCTCCTGCAAATACTTCTTTTGCCAACGATTTCAATGTCGTTTCACACCACCCCTTCGGCAGCTTGCCATATTGGGGGTTATCACAAGTGATTTCAGCCTTTGGATTGATACGTTTGAGCAGTTCTGTGGCAGTTTCGTCATTCGGGTCTTGCGGTACAAGTTTGCCGTGAATGGCGAGGTCGAGGATTTTGGATTTGGCCAGGCAAATTGTTGACTGTAAATCTGATTTTTCTATTTCAACTATATCCACAAATGATAGCCAACGTTCAATTTCTGCCACTATTCTTTCTTGTTCTTTCAATGGTGGTAATGGCATATTTGTAGAAATTATTTTTTCTTTAGATATATTTGGTTGTGCTCCACCGCCTCCCATTGCAATAAAATTCTCTCGATTGGCAAGTAAGAAATAAAATAAGAACATTTGGTTTATACTGTACTCATAACAAGCACAACAAGCTTGATTTGTTGTTGCAGGGAATGACAATATTCCTATTTTTCCAATGGTCGCACCATACATAGCAATAAGTATACTTCCTTTAGGGTTTAGTCGTACAGATGTTTCTTCCAAAGCCCTTTGAGTAATGTATTCTGGTATGTATGTTATTGTTCCATCATTCAAATCACCAGTTTTTAGCCAAGGAATATTGCCCCCATAATAGTCTTTATTCATACGGCTTGGTGTTGCTCCTGATTGCCAAGAACCAATTTCTCCTAAAGTCGTCCACACCCACCCCTTTGGCAGTTCAAAGGGATAATGCGGCTTATCACAAGCAGCCTTAGATTTCTTAGGCTTCTTGATTTTTCCCTCTTTTATGAGACGTTCTTTCTCTGCACGGATGCGTTCGAGCAGCACCGATGCAGGTTCATCATTAGGGTCTTGCGGTACAAGTTTTCCATGTATCGCAAGGTCGAGTATCTTTTGGCGCAACGCTTTTGTATTCATTCTGAGTTTTGTTTAATCTTCCTCTAATTTCTTTATTTCTTCATTCTCCTCAAACTCCTCAATCCATTCCTTCACCTTGGCTTGCAGCAAGGCTTTGTCGGGCAGATAGAGCTGGTAAGCCGCTGCATAGACGTTTGCGTCTTTAGGAAGAGTGAGTTCTACCAACGCATCGTTTTTCTCCTTGCAGAGCAAGATACCGATGGTAGGTTTCTCGAAGTCCTGCTTTACATATCGGTCAAAGTAGTTGACATACATCTGCATCTGTCCGAGGTCTTGGTGAGTGAGTTTGTCGATTTTTAAGTCGATAAGAACATAACACTGTAACAAGCGGTTGTAGAGCACCAAATCTACATAGTAGTTGTCTTCATCGAAAGTGAAGCGTTTTTGTCGGGCTTCGAACAAGAAGCCTTTCCCCATTTCAAGGAGAAATTTCTGTATCTTGCTGATGATGGCATTCTCAAGTTTTGACTCACTATAACTTTCATCAGGTTTCAGTCCAACAAATTCTAAAGAAATAGGACTCTTGATGATATCCGAAGTTTTTTCTACAGTTTGACCTTCCAATGCTAATCTGAAGACTTCACTCTTATCACGGCTTAAGGCAATGCGCTCGTACAGACTGCTTGCCACTTGTCTTCTTAGCCATCGGTAGTCCCAATTTTGTTTTTGTGCTTCAATCTCATAGAAGTTTCTTTCCGCCAAATCATCTATTCGCATCAATACTTGGTAGTGATTCCACGAAAGAGAGAACTTTTGAATTTCGGGTGCATTGCATACGGAATTGGCAGAAGCAGAAATCGTATGCATTGCATCCGATTTCTTATATGCCACATAAAACTTTCTGCAATTTGTAAGAGTGGCTACAGACCATCCTCGACCATATTGCTTGGTTAATCTATCAGACAAGTTCTTGACAACTTGTTTTCCATAGGAAGCTCTTAGACAACCTTGTTGCTCATATTCCACTACATAATGCCCTATTTCATAATAGGTACTTACTGTAGTCGCACTTATAGTCTTTGCTATATGTTTGCGACTATTCTCGATAAGTGAAGAAACCATTTTAAATAGTGTTTCCTCACTTTCTATTTTTACTATATTTCCGTTCATTTTTAGTCCTCTTTAATATTCCTCAACAACTTCTCCAACTCGCTCACCGCACTGCTGATGTTCTGGCTCTGCTCCTTGATTGTAGCCATCAGTTCGGCAAGCGTATGCTCTTCCTCTTCGCCACCTTGTTTCATCCAAGTAATGTCGAGCGAAGTCTTGTCACGAGCGGTAAGCTCCTCAACAGGATATTTGCGCCAACGACCAGAAGGATTCTTCTCGGCATCGTAAGTTTCGGTGCGAGCGTTGATGTTCTCTGGGTTGTAGCACTTCACGAAGTCATCGAGATGATGACGCTCCAGTTTGTTAGTGGCAAGCGTATGCTTGATATCAGTACGGTAGTCGTAGAACCACACCTCCTTAGTAGGTTGACCCTTGATGAAGAATAACACGTTGGCCTTGACACCCTGCGCATAGAAGATGCCAGTAGGCAGGCGAAGAATGGTGTGAAGATTAAACTCTGAGAGCAGACGCTTGCGGATAGTCTCGCCAGCACCACCCTCAAACAACACGTTGTCGGGCAGCACCACGGCAGCACGGCCACCAGTTTTGAGCATCAGCATCATGTGCTGAAGGAAGTTGAGCTGATTGTTCTTCGTCTCCACATAGAAGTCCGGGCGATTGATGTCCACCGACCCCGCAGGACGAGTACCGAAAGGAGGGTTGGCAAGGATGACATCGACCAATGTTTCGGGAGTTTTCTCCAAGGAGTCCTCACATACGATAGGACTGCGGTCTGTGCCAACGCCATGCAGATAAAGGTTCATAGAAGCAAGCGTAACGACAAGAGGCGTAATGTCGTTTCCATGCAAAGCCTTGTTGCGTAGAAAATCACGCTTTGACTTGTCCTGCGACTGATGCTTCATATAGTCGTATGCAGCAAGGAGGAAACCGCCAGTACCACAGGCAGGGTCGCACACGGTCTCGCCAATCTGCGGACGGATACAATCCACCATAGCCTGGATGAGAGGACGTGGGGTAAAATACTGGCCTGCGCCACTCTTCTTGTCCTGTCCATTCTTCTCCAATATGCTCTCATAGATAGCACCCTTCACATCGCCATCCATGATAAGCCATTGTTCTTCATCAATCATCGTGATAATTTTCTTCAGATATACAGGCTTGTCAATCTTGTTCTGAGCTTTGGTGTAGATAGTTCCTATAAGATTTTCTTGGCTGCTCAGTAGTTTCAGAGTTTCCTCATATTGCTTGATGAGTTCTAATCCGTCCTGCTCTGTCAAGTCTTTCCATCTGTAACCCTCTGGGATGGATGAGTCCTCGCCGAAAATTTCCACGTTTTCGTCATCCATCTTCAAGAAAAGAAGATAGGTAAGCTGTGTGATATAATCTGTGAATCCGACGCCAACTCCTGCAAGCGTAGTGGCAAGATTCCAAACTTTCTTTGTGAGCGTCTGCTCGGTAGATATATTGTTTGCCATTTTTAAGCTGTTTTTCTTAATACTACAAAATTAAACAATGAGAGAAGTGCCTCGTCAGCTTTCTGCATCGAGCCGAAAGCCCGAATCATCTGTGCTGCCTGTGTCTTGTCATCATCACGAATATCGCGCACGGTGCAAGCTCCGTTGGCTGCGATATAATCAACCACCTCGCTCATGAGCTGCTTCTGACGGTCAGAAATATCACGATGCCACTGTCCGCACCAAAGATTGAAATACTGTCGTGCCGTGGTACATACACAGTCGAGCCGCTCAATCTGCCGGAAGGCATAGCGCACAAGTTGGATGATGTTTGTAAGTGCATCACTCTCTTCTTTCTTGGCGGCACGGCGCACATGGTCGGGACAGACAATGGCATACGAGTTCCAAAGCTGCTTGGCAGAAAACTTATTGTTCTCCATCTTCAGTTTGTTCTCCAAGTCCTTCAACATAGAGTATGTTATAGGTTCACTGTTCTGATTGTACAATATGCGCAGAGCCTCTATCTCGTCCTGGTGGTCATGGCAATATTGCTCAAAGGCACTTGTCGTATCCTTTGCCTCTTCCACGGAAAAGCCCTTTGAAATCAGCGTGTCTTCGCCAGGCATCAGCGTAGATACGAAGCCAGCAGCAAGAATAAGGATATACTTGCGAGCATCGGCATGGTTAGCCACAGGAGCGACAAGACCTTTGCGCTCATTATTAGGCTCGTTGATGTCGTTAAAAGGTGGCAGTTCGCCACTCTCCAAGACATTATATATGCGTGATGCGATAGCATCCATAGAGTCGTGGGCAAGACGCTCAAACTCCGCACGCTGCTCGCCATCCGCCTTGTTATGCAGTCAGGCAAGCGTGGAAGCAAGACGCTTGATATACATATCTGGAAGATTGCCGTGGGCGATGCGCTCCAAAAGTACCTTTAATGTAATAACCTCCGTGTCTGGGCCCTCGCCCTGCTCAGGGATAGACATTGTATGTTCGGTAACGCCCACCGCATCCACCAAGAAGAAACAATCCTTGCTAACGGCATTAGGTGTGACATTGCGAAGCTGCTCATCGCCAATGGTGCGCACACCACGTCCCTTCATCTGAATGTAAAGCGGCTCAGACTCCACATCACGCATGAACATCACCACTTCAAGCGGTTTCACATCAGTGCCAGTAGCCACAAGCGTACAAGTGACTGCTATGCGGAAGTCACGGTCGTTGCGAAACTGACGAATCAGCTCATCGCTATCGCCCGATGAGTAAGTGATTTTCTGCACATATCTATCCATGTCTGCATTAGGACAGACCTCACCGAACACATCCTTGGCAATATTGACAATATTCGTAGCATGAGCCTCGTTGAGTGCAAATATAAGTGTTTTGGGCAGATATTCAAATTGCGACTTGCGTTGTGGATCGTTGAACATCTCTGTATAAACAGCATCACGATAGGTAGAGAGAATGAGTTTTATCTGCGAAGGATTGATGACACTACGGTTTAGCTCCGTCTTGGAGTAGTTCTTTGTCTCCTTGCTGCTCACCTCCTCCGTTTTGCCAGTGTAACGGGTCTCCACCTTGACGTGCTCACCCTGCATAATGGCACCGCCATTCTCTGTAGCCTCCGTCTTTATGCGATACACACGATTGTCCACATTCACGCCATCGACAATACTTTTCTCAAGCGTATAATTCACTATGCGGTTGTTGTTGAAGAAAGCCATAGTCTCCGGGATAGGTGTAGCTGTAAGACCGATAAGGCGAGCCGTGTCAAAATATTCAAGCACCTTGCGCCAGTTGCCATAGATGCTGCGATGACACTCGTCAATGACAATCATGTCGAAATAGTCGTGAGGCAAGTTAGGATTCTCTGGCAAAGTGACCTCCCCAATGGTCTCATCCGCATCATCGTCATCACTATCAACAATTTCCTCACCTTTGAGCAGCGAGAACAATCGCTGTATGGTAGAGATAACCACATTGCTATCCTTAGGGATAGTGGACGATTTCAGGCGGTTGACGGTATATATCGTATTAAACGCCTCGCCATTCTCCGTCAGTCGAAAAGTGCCGAACTCTACCTCCGCCTGCTTGCCGAGATTGTTTCTGTCAACCAAGAAAAGAATACGACGCATAGGTGTGTAAGCAAGCATACGATAGGCTGCAAGACAAGCCGTATAAGTCTTTCCTGCGCCAGTGGCAAGCACCATTAGCGCACGACTTTGCCCTGTGCGGAAACTCTTTTCAAGTTCCGTGATAGCCTCAAACTGACAGGTGCGAAGACCTTTGCTATTCAGCACTGGTAACCCTGCAAAAGGATCATCAATGCCGAGCATATCTACAATTTCCTTAGGCGTATGTATGCGATTGATTTCTTCCCATTCAACATTTGACTTGCGATAATCTTGAAAATCTACTACCTTGGCATTCGACTTATAAAGAAGAGGTAGTGGATTTTGCCATGCTTGGTAATAATCTGGCACCATCTTGGCATATGTAGCCACTTGCTCACTCACCATATTCGAAGCCACATCTATTTCTTCTCGTTTGGCTTCAAGTACACCACATGCCTTTCCGTTAATCATCAAGAAATAATCAGCTTCAAGATTACCTTTCAGCAGAGCTTCCCTAACGGCTACAGCATTCATTGTAGGCTCATACTCGTCACGATTGACAACTGTCCAGCCTGCTTCGGCAAACAGTCTATCTATTTTAACTCTTGCTTTTCCCTCAGGTGTCATAATCATTCATTTTAATCTTCCGATAATGCAACATTATCAGAAGTATTTATGTTAAAATTTTGCTCCATCGATTTTCTCAAATCATCCAAGACCTTTCCGTTATAGGAAAAGAACTTAGGACCTTGATAGGCTTTCGAAGGAGTCTGTTTGTCCTCTGGCAAGAACGTGCCAACAAAAGGAGACAATTTGAAGATACGGTTGTCATATTCGACAGAATTATCTGTTGCTACTTTAACTTTGATATTAAGTGGGTCGAAAACGACATAATCACCAATCGTAAGAGCGATGTCCTTAAAAATCTCAAGAGCCATTTGCGGTGGCACATTGAAGAACTCACGATTTTGCCTAATACGCAAATCTGTAAGGCGGTCAATGGTCTTATGAACCAATTTTTCCACCTCATTGAACTTAACTGTCTTCATTGTGGCAAAAATCTCGAATGGCAACAGCACAGCAGTATTGTTCAGCTCCTTGGAGCGGACATCTACGGGGCGTGAACTCTTACCGATTTTCACCCAATCCTCACAGAAACTTGGATTTGTCAAGATATAGACATATCCTGCACCATTATCATTCTTATTCATTGACTACTTCCGAATTTAACTATCTTGCTACATCTACGTTCAAAGCCTTGGTAATACGTAGAAGATTCTTGAGGACGTCTCTTGCCATATATTATATATGGGGGACAAAAATACAATAAAAAGTTGAAAATAATTAATTTTCTGTTGAAGATTTTATTATTTTAGCATATAATTTACGAATTAGTCAATTCGTTAATTGAAAAAACGCCAGTTTGCTAAAGATGGCGTTCTTTGTTTTGGCATAATGATTGAGCAACACGATGGTATCTTCAGATTGGGACAATGTAGTCTAAAAAATGGATAGATAGCACCAATGCAATTGGTTTGATTGCAAAGTCTGGGCGTTATGGAGGTACGTATGCTCATAAAGATATAGCATTTAGTTTAAGCGAGTTTATTTGTGCGGCTTGTATCAATGAATAGAATTACATAAGTTTTATGAAGCCTGCTTCGTTAGTCATCGAAACAGGCTTCATTGATAGTTGAAGTAGGCTTCATTGGACAATGAAGCTTATTACAGTTTTTTCTGCATATTTTCCTTGTAGGGGCAATGCTGCATCCATCTTTTCATCCCCCAAATATGATTTAGGGATAATGATTCGATTCCTCTTCTTCGTCCATCATCTCCTTTTTGGAAAGAAGGACAATGATAAAAAGCGGAGCGTGATTTCACAACCACACTCCGCGCAAACTTAAACAACCAATA
>ERZ1035048.460-NODE-460-length-12543-cov-14.232543_pt1 | contig 12543 bp, 9 predicted proteins | sample MGYA00520587_ERZ1035048 | MGnify/ENA primary metagenome ERZ1035048 (study PRJEB33766, sample SAMN09781693) | gut metagenome | biome: gut microbiome | host: Homo sapiens | place: Madagascar | study: EMG produced TPA metagenomics assembly of the PRJNA485056 data set... | reverse complement strand
TGCCCATCTTGTAACCACCTTCCTTGATAACCTGCCACCACCAGGTTTGCTCCACTTTGTTGACATCGGTTGCTTTTTGAACCGCAGTGGTGTACCAAGTGGCATATCCCTTTGGGATGAAACCTTCGAAAGTTGAATACGAGTCGCCGAGCACGGCAACGGTCTGCTTTACCTGTGCCAGCAGAGGCATTAGGGCGAACATAAAGAGGCAGACAATAACTGATAATCTTTTCATGACGTTTTTTATATAGTTTGATTTTTTTATGTGATCCTCTTTTTGGATAGGGCTTGAAACCCGATTGCAAAGATACGATATTATTTGTGGATATACAAATCTTTTGGGCTATAAATTAAAGTAAAAAAGTGGCAACTGTTTTTCTGGTTGTTATTTTTACTTTACAATTTAAACGTGACTGGAAAATATCTTGAGAAAAGAAATCATTTCCCTTAAGGAAAAAACTATTTTCCCTTAAGGAAAAAAATAAAAACCCTTAAGGAAAAATTCTCAATCTCTTTTTTCCCCATTTTCCGGGTGTTTTTGCCAGATTTTCTTTCTTAGGAATATTATTTACAAAATGTTGGACGGAGAAGGGCGATAGGCTAATACAAGAGCTTGCGAAAGAAAGGAATAATCTACTTTCGGAATCCTAAAAGCGTAAGTTTTTCTCATTTTGTTTGCTTAGATGAAATATTTTCTGTACCTTTGCCCTATTGCAAAAAGTCGGCTTGCTAAGCTAGGAGGTGATCAACAGCGGACTGCTGAAGAAATATCTCAATGCAGATTGGTAATTTAAAGAGCAGGAAAAATGAATTGTACAGAACAGATAACAATAGATAAACTCCGCCACATGAAAGAAAGTGAGGATCATGTGGAGTTTAAGAGTGCTCGCCATAATTATCCCTATAATGGTGGTAAGCATACAGATCCTCGTGACCGTCGCCACTGTGTACTAGGCTATATTGTAGCTTTGGCGAATGAGAGAGGTGGACTGATGGTACTGGGTATGCAAGACAAAATGCCTCATGATGTCTGCGGTTCCGACTTTGCTTAGGGCAATGTCGGACAGTTGGAAGATGCTATCTATGAGACGCTCCGAATACGAGTAAAGGCAGAAGAACGGTATGAGGATGAGATGCGTGTGCTGGTTATAAAGGTGCCCTCCCGTCCTATTGGAAGATTGCTGAAATATGAGGGTGTGGCTTTGATGCGAGTAGGCGAAAGTCTCAGAGAGATGTCGGATACCGAAATGCTTGCTATCCTGTCGGAGCAGGAGCCAGATTATTCTGCCAGAGTATGTGAAGGCTTGTTGATGGAAGATCTTGATGAAAATGCTGTTATGAAAATGGTAAGCATGTATGCCGATAAGCAGAAAAACAAGACTTTTATCAATATGCCTAAAGAACAGGTCTTGATAGATTTGGGGTTGATGGCAGAGTCTAAGTTGAATTATGCAGCATTGGTATTGTTGGGTAAGTCGGCTGCCATCCATAAGTATTTGCCGCAAAATGAAATTATCATAGAGTATCGGTTAAATGAAACTTCTATCCAGTATACAGCCAGAAAGGAGTTTCAGGAGCCATTAGTCATTGCTATTGATAAGGTGTGGGATTATATCAATCAGCCAGCCAGTAACCCGTTGCAGCATATTAATGATGGTCCACGAATATTGGATATTCCCGCCTATAATGAAGATTCTGTTCGTGAAGCAATATTGAATGCGTGTGCTCATCGCTCGATGCAGATACAAAGCAGTGTAGTTATCAAGCAAAGTCCCAAAAGTATCAGCATTATCAATGCCGGTGGCTTTCCTATAGGTGTTGATTTATACAACCTGCTTACTACAGTCAGTGTCCCAAGAGCTAAACGATTATGTGAAGTCTTGGAAAAAATAGGCTTGATAGAGCGTTCTGGGCAAGGGGTAGATAAAATCTATTATAATAATTTGGCAGAGGGAAAAGACTTGCCTGATTATTCAGAATCAGATGCCTATCAGGTGGTGTTGAAGATAAAGGCAGAAGTAGTTGATCCGGCGTTTTATCTGTTTATCAAGAAAGAATCGGAAAATAGAGATGAAAATCACCAATTAAGTGTATTTCATCTTTTAGCTCTCCATCATATTAATCATGGACATGTGGAATATGTGAATGATGAGATGTTGGAGCAGCTGATAGATGAAGGGCTTATCATTCAGGAAGGAGAGGAATATCGACTGAACGATGTTTATATAGCTATGAAACTTCGTGCAAGAAAGAAGATAAATGAGAAGATAAAATTGACTGATAGGCAGAAAATGGTGATTGATTACATCCTGAATAATCAGCTTGTAAATGCACTTGACATAGCCAGCGGATTAAATATTCCCAAGGGTTCGGTCTATCGTATTGTAGGTACTTTGTCTTCTAAGGAGTTGTGGTTAATAGAACATGTAGGTTCCAATAAAACGGGTGGTTATCAGCTAACTTCCAGGGGCAAGCGTTTTCTTACAGAAAATGGATATCATTGAGAGTAAGATATAATTTTTAGATTATATGCAATACAAGAATATTATATTTGATTTAGGTAATGTCTTGGTGAAGCTCAATCCGGAAGGATGCATCGGGGCTTTCAAGGCGATAGGAATGGGGGAGTTGGTTGATTCAAATCCTCAGAGTGAGGGGATGAAGCTGATGAGCAAGCTGGGTGTGGGAATGATTACCACCGAAGAATTCTGTGAAGCAGCCCGTAAGTTGACAGGGACTGATGTGACGAATGAAGAGATCATCGATGCTGCCAACAAGATGCTGGTGGAGATTCCTGATGAGAAAAAGGAGCGACTCCTGCAGTTGAAGAAGGCTGGCTATCGCCTCTTCCTCCTGAGTAATACCATTGATATTCATTGGGATTATTGCGTGGAGCATCTTTTCCCTTATCAGAATCATGGGGTAGAAGATTATTTCGACCAGTGCTTCCTCTCTCAGCGAATGCATCTGGCTAAGCCTGATGCCCGCATTTATGAAGAGGTAATCAGGCAGGCGAACATCCTTCCCGACGAAACCCTCTTCATCGATGATCTGAAGGAAAACTGTGAGGCAGCCGAGAAACTGGGCATCCATACCTTCCAGAACAAGAAGTTCGATGATTGGCTTGCACTTCGATTCTGACGGAAAGGTCAGAATCGAAGCTTTTATTCGTTAAATAAAATTGTGTTAATTTGCATTTTTTCTGATGAATAATCGCATGAACTTCACACTTTTTCTAACGAATATCTGTAGAAGTCCACATTTTTTCTAACGAATAATCGACAATTTCCCACACTTTTTCTGACGAATAACTCTTTTTCTGACGAATAACTAAGGAAAAGGCTGATTTATTCGCTTTTTCCAATAAAATGTTATACCTTTGCCAACTCATAATAACTAACATACAATATCAAAATGAATTTTTACAAGACATTAGGATTGAAAAACAGCCGTATTGATGTGGCTGATGCCTTGCGAGGATTGGCCGTAGCAGGTATTATTCTCTATCACTCCGTGGAGCATTTCAATATGTACGATGGAAGCATAGCGCATGCTTATACGCTGGGGTGTGATGATTGGATGGCAGATGTGCTGGCATTGCTGCTGTCGGGAAAGATGTATGGCATCTTTGCCCTGCTCTTCGGATTGAGCTTCTTTATCATGAATGATAATCAGCAGCAGCGTGGAAATTGCTTTTCTGGAAGATTCGCCTGGCGAATGTTCCTCCTGGCAATGCTCGGTATCGTGAACACCGCCTTTTTTGATGGCGATATCCTCTTCTCCTATGCCATCTATGGACTGGTTCTCATCCCATTGAGTTATCTTCCTACCAAATGGCTCTGGTGGGTGGTTGCCTTCCTCTTTATCCAACCGATAGAAATCTATTCCCTCATTTCGGGATGGCAGGTAGATGCGTCGTCGTTGAGAGAGGTGTATGGAAATATGTATAATGGTCATCAGCACGGCAGTTTCCTGGAGAATGCCTATGGCAACCTGCGATACGGACAGGTGGCTACTTATTACTGGTGCATGATGAAGGGAAGACATACGCAGACTATCTGCCTCTTCATACTCGGAATGCTGGTGGGCAGAAAGCGTTGGTTCTACAATGAGAACAACAACCTGGCTTTGTGGAAGAAGGTGCTGGCGGTTTCCATCCTGGTATTGATTGTGGGAGGCATAGCTGATGTGCGCCACATGGAAACATGGAACAATTGGCTTTATCCTATCTACAACTTCTTCATCCTCTCGTTTGTAGTATCAGGATTCGTATTGTTGTGGTATGGAAAGGAATGGTTCAGAAAGGGATTGTCGTTCCTGCGCCAGTTTGGCAAGATGAGTCTGACCAACTATTTCCTCCAGTCTATCATCGGTTGCGGACTGTTTGCCTATTATGGTTTCAATCTCCAGACGAAGCTCGGCATCACCTATGCCTTCTTTGTGGGCATTGCCATGGTGGTAGTACAGTGTCTCTTCTCCAACCTCTGGCTCAAGTATCACTCCCATGGTCCTTTCGAGGGAATATGGAAGAAGCTGACTTGGATTAAGTTCTAAATTTTCAAGATGATAAAATAAAAAAGGTGTGTCATAACTCCATGACACACCTTTTTTATCTTTTATTGATCCTTTCTGAATATCTTATCCACGACAACGGCGATAGCGCCATCGCCTGTTACATTGCAGGCGGTTCCGAAACTGTCCATCGCAATATAAAGGGCTATCATAAGCGCCTGCATATCGGCATTGAAACCCAAAACGGAGGCGAGCGGACCGAGCGCTGCCATCACGGCTCCTCCCGGTACTCCCGGAGCAGCTACCATGCAGATGGCGAGCACGAAGATGAAGTTGAGGAAGAGGGGCAGATTGCAAGGCAAACCATTGATGAGACAGATGGTAAGCGCACAGCAGGTAATCTTCATCATCGAACCCGAGAGATGGATGGTGGCACAGAGCGGAATGGTGAATCCAGCAATGCCGTCGGTAACCCCGTTTTTCAGGGTCTGCTTCAGTGTTACCGGAATGGTGGCTGCCGAAGAAGAGGTGCCGAGAGCCGTGAAGTAGGCTGGCAGCATATTGAGCAGCAGCTTAAAAGGATTCTTGTGGGACAAGCCGCCTGCCAGCAGATATTCATAAAGTAAGATCACAATATGAAGTACGAGTATCACGAGGATAATCTGGGCGAAGACCAACAGAATATGGTATGCTTCACCCGAGAAAGTCATACCCAGGAAAATGCCGAAGATGTAAAGGGGCAGGAGGGGAATGATGACTTTGGCGATGACACCGGAAACGATTTCCTTGAATTCCTGAAAAATCTTCTGCATCGTGCGGCTGCCTTTGTGGGCAATGCCCAGTCCGGCAATGAAGGAGAATACGAGGGCACTCATCACATCAACCATGGCTGGTATCTTAATTTCGAAGAAGGGCTTGAGTTCTTCAGCCTTATCTACTGCCACATGGGCAGAATTGGCAATCATGTGTGGAAAGAGTGCCGAACCTGTACCATAGGCAAGAAGACCCGCCAGGATGGTGTCGGCAAAGGCGATGCCCACAGTGGCAAGGAGGAGTTTTCCGGCTCCATGACCGATGTCGGCAATGGCTGGTGTTACGAGACCGATGATGATGAGCGGTATCATAAAGCCAAGAAACTGGCTGAAGATTCCGTTGAAGGTGAGGAACGCTCTGACGGCTGCTTCATTGAAGAAATTGCCGAAGATTACACCCAGCAGAATGGCAAGGATGATTCTTGCCAAGAGTGGCATTTTGATTCTTTTCATATCGTTTGTTTTTCTTTTTGCTTGCAAAGGTACGATATTTCTGACGAATCACCAAGTTTTTTGATTATAGATTACACATTTCCTAACGAATAAGCTAGAAAAATTATCTTTTATATAATATAATAAGGTGTAGCTCATCCCTGAAGTCATCTATTTATCAACCTTGTAACCGATTAGTAATGATTAAGTATTGGAAATGTACAACCATTGAATCCTGTCCGTAATCTGATACCCGTAATTTTGCAACCGAAAATAAGATTATGTTCAATGGATATGAAAAAAGCAAAATTAATGTTGTTGATGCTGCTGTGCTCAGTGATGGCAGCATTCGCAGGAAATGAAAATGAGAAAGAGATGGGTACTGATAAGACTAACAGTACCGTTCCTGCATGGGAGTTTATCTACAGCGTTGCTCAGCCAACCGAGCAGCAGCTTGATCAGATTTCAGGGAATGCAGAGTTCAGCAAGCAGACTTCCTTCCTTTTTGATCAGCTTAAAGGACTCTGCGTGAAGCGCATCCCAGTGGTTCCTGGAGACCCAACCACCCGTATTGTCATCAAGAAAGGTGACTTGTTTAATGCGGCTAAAAGAGTTTCAAAGGGACTGGAAGAGGATGTAAATGACCATAAAATGTCAGAAGCTGAGGCTACCGAAAAAATGAATCAGGTTTTGAATGTAGCCATTTCTGCTTTTTATTCAGAGGATAGCAAATCTTTTGAAAAGGCTTTGAGAAACAACAAGAAAGACTATCAGCAGCTTTGTGCCTTGTTTTCTAAGGTAGCGCTGAAATAATCATGATAATATTGGGATAATAAAAAAGGTTTTAGTAAGAAGTTTATGAAAAAAGTAATGATGCTTGCCTGTTTCCTATGCTTAAACGCATCGCTGTTTGCACAGTCGATGAAGGTGACAGGTAAGGTTTCAGACAACATGGGTCCGGTAGCAGGTGCTACCGTTAAGGTGAAGGGCTCTAATGTCGCTACAGTTACTGATGTGGATGGTAACTATGTAATCAACGCAGACAAGAATGCGGTATTGGAGTTTACCTACTTGGGCGATAAGACCAAGACAGTGAAGGTGACAACCGCCAGTCTGAATGTTGTCTTGGATGCAGATGTTCAGGATATTGATGAAGTTGTAGTAACAGCTATAGGTATCAAGCAGGAAAAGAAGAAGCTGGGTTATACCACTCAGCAGGTAACCGGTAAGGACTTGGCGGCTCAAGGCAATATGAATGTAGGTTCATCTTTGCAGGGTCAGGTGGCAGGTTTGACAGTCTCTGTGCCTTCCAGCATGTTCGAGTCTCCAAGCTTCTCTCTTCGTGGTCATGCTCCATTGATTGTGTTGGATGGTGTGCCTATCGAGTCAGATATGTTCGATCTCTCCAGTGAGAATATTGCCAGTGTAAACGTTTTGAAGGGTACTTCTGCCTCAGCCTTGTATGGTGCGAGAGGTAAGAATGGTGCCATCATGATTACTACCAAACAGGCTGAAAAAGAAGGAATAGAGATTAATTTCTCTACCAAGGATATGATGACTGCCGGTTTCGTAGCCTATCCTGAGACCCAGCACCAGTATGGTAGCGGTTCTAACGGACAGTATGCTTTCTGGGACGGAGAAGGTGGCGGAAAATCGGACGATGATATGGAATGGGGACCTAAGCTGGATGTTGGCAATATGGCTCCTCAATGGAACAGTCCGATCCGTGATAAGGTAACTGGCGAAGAAACTCCATGGTGGGGTAGCGTGAAAGGCACCAAGTATGATGATCCAGGTAGATATGAGCGTGTAGCTATGCCTTTGACCTCTCATGATAACCTGAAGGAATTTCTGGAGACCGGTATCATCACCAACAACACCTTGTCCTTGTCTTATCAGGGCAAGAAAGCAAAGGTCTATGTCTTGGGTCAGTATGCTTATCAGAAGGGTCAGGCGCCAACTACATCCTTGCATACAGGTGGATTGAATTTCAATTCTACATTCAATCTCTCTGATCAGTTAACCTTGGATGCTATGTTGAATTACAATATGGTGCTTTCTCCTAATTATCCGGATTATGGTTATCATCCATCCAACTTCATGTATTCCATTGTGGAATGGATGGGTGATGATATTGATATCCGTGAACTGAAGAAGCATCAGTGGGTTCCTGGTATGGAGGGATACAAGCAGGCAAACTATAACTATGCCTGGTATAACAACCCTTATTTCGCCATTTCTCAGTCAAGACATTCGGAGCGTCGTAATGTCACCACAGGTCAGTTGCGCTTGAATTATCAGATTCTGCCGGAGCTGAGTGTGATGGGACGTGTTTCCCTGCGTTCTAAGCGAAATCTGACTGAGAACAAGATTCCTAAGTCTTATCTGAACTATGGTGATTCCCGCGAGGGTGCCTATAAGGTATGGAATGTGAGTCAGGATAATGTCGATGCTGATGTGCTGGCTACCTATACCAAGAGCTTCCTGGAGGATATCAATTTGACCGTCAATGCCGGTGGTTCTGTATTCTATCGCCGTTATCGCAACGACTATGCTTCTACCGATGGCTTGAATGTTCCGGGAATCTATTCCTTGAAGAATTCTACAGGTTCTATTCTTACCTATAGTTCCGACAACCCTCTTTGGGGAACTCGAAGCGAGAAGGAAATCAAGAGTGTGTATGGTTCTATCAACCTGGATCTTTCCAAGTATGCTTATCTCACCTTGACAGGTCGTAACGACTGGTCTTCTACCATCGCATCGGGCAATAACTCTTATTTCTACCCATCTGTGGCATTGAGTTCTGTTGTTTCCGACTATATCAAGATGCCTCAGTTTGTAGATTATTTCAAGGTTTTGGGTTCTTGGGCAACCGTTTCCAGCGATTTGGATCCTTATCAGATTCTGCAGGTTTATACCAAGGAGACTTCATGGGGTAGCAATACCGTGGTAAGTTATCCTTCTGCTTTGGTAAATGCAAATATCAAGCCTCAGAAGACCACTCAGTTTGAGATAGGTTTCTCTACTTCTTTCATGAAGCGTCTTTCTTTGGACTTCAGCTACTATCGTTCCTTGGATACCAACCAGATTCTGGATATGCAGATTTCTCAGGCTTCCGGTTTCGATTCCCGCAAGATCAATGGTAATACTTATACCACAGATGGTCTGGAGGTTATCCTGGGTGTAAAGGCTATTCAGGCAAAGAACTTCAAATGGAATTTCAATTTGAATGCCAGCCATAGTGTCCGTAAGTTGACCAAGATTTATGGTGGTGAAGAGTACTTTGGTAATCTGAAGAAGAACGACCGTGCTGATGCTTACTATGCTACCGTATGGCTGCGTGATCCGGAAGGACGTGTGATCGTTGATGCAAATGGTCAGCCATTGAAGGATCCATACGCTCGAAAGGTGGGTCATTATGAGCCGAATGTAAGATTGGGTATGCAGAATACCTTCCGTTTCAACGACTTTACTCTTGGTGTAGAATTGAATGCGGCTATTGGCGGTTTGATGTATTCCAACTTGAGTCCGAAAATGTGGTGGGGTGGCAAACATCCTAACTCTACCCGCTATCGTGATGAGGAGTATGCCACAGGCAAACCGGTTTTCGTACCGGATGCCGTACGAGTAGTAAGTGGCGAGGTTTCTTATGATGTTCACGGAAACGTGGTTTCTGATACCCGTAAGTTTGAGAAGTTTACCAATGCCGTCGATTGGCAGTCATGGTGCCAGAACTATCCATATCGTGCCGTCGTGACCGACAAGATGGATAAGTTCTTTGCCAATACATTCAGCCGTACTTATCTGAAGGTGCGCCAGGTGAGTCTCACCTACGATTTCCATCGTATGCTGCCTCAGACTTCCATCATCAAGGGATTGACGGCTACCATTTTCTGCAACAACCCGTTCCTTTGGGCTAAGGTGCCATACGTAGATCCTGATGTAAGCGGTGATACTAGTGGCGATACAGGTGCTGCAGATCCAACAGCCAGATATGTAGGTTTCGGGCTTAATGTAAAATTCTAAAAAGGAAAAATGAAAGCAAAATTATTCTTGTCTTTGGCTCTGGTGGGCGCTTTGTGCTGTTCATGCAGTAGCTTTGACGATATCAATGATAATCCAAATGATCCAACAGTGGTTTCTCCAAAGCTCATTCTTCCGAATGTCTGCGAGAGTGCTTTCTCTCGCGGCACCGGAGGTATGTATGCTGATAAGATGGTGGTACAGACGGATGGACATAATTCAGAGCAGTTTTATGAGTGGAACCGTGGCAGCTTCAGTACTTATAACAATGAGCTTCTTCAGGTAACCAAGTTGAAGGAAGAAGCGGATAGAACCGGTGAGACCGTTTATGAGGGGCTTTATCACTTCTTCCGTGCCTATTACTTCTATGACCTCACCTTGAAGTTCGGCGATGTTCCTTATTCTGAGGCTTTGAAGGGAGAAAGCGATGGACAGTTTACTCCTAAATATGATTCTCAGGAGACTGTTTTTGCTGGTGTCCTGGATGAATTGGCAACTGCCAGCGATGAGCTTTCGCTGTCTGCCAGCAAGCAGGAAAGCATCAGTGGTGACATTATCTATGGCAGTGATGCTGCCAAGTGGCAGAAGTTGGTCAATTCTTTCCGATTGAAGGTCTTGCTGACACTTTCTCATAAGGAGAAGGTGGGCAATCACGACATCAAGCAGGAGTTCAAGCAGATTGCTCAGTTGCCTCTGATGGCTTCAAATGCAGATAATGGACAGTTGGTTTACATCGACCAGGAGGGTAACCGCTATCCGCAGTTCAATGCACAGTGGTCTGGATTCTATATGGACAAAACCTTTATAGATCGTATGGCTCTCCGCAAGGACCCTCGATTGTTCCTTTATGCACTCCCTACCAATGAGGCTGCTTCTGCCGGCAAGGCTGTAACCGATTTCACAGCTTATGCGGGTGGAGATCCTACCGTTCCATACGGCGAGAACAAGAACCTGGTGGGTGCCGGTAAGATTTCTCAGATCAATTCCCGTTATCGTACCAATCCTACCGGTGAGCCGACGATGTTGATGGGTTATGCTGAGTTGCAGCAGATTTTGGCTGAGGCTGTTGTGAGAGGTTGGATTCAGGGTGATGCCAAGCAGTATTATGAAAATGGAGTAAGAGCTTCTTTTGCCTGGTATCATACTTATTCCGGTGATTATGCGAAGTATGTTACTGATGATGCTGCAACCACTTATCTCCAGGGCGATGAAGTGAAGTGGGATGACCAGTTGACTCAGGAACAGAAGATAGAGCGTATCATCTTCCAGAAATACTGTGTTGGCTTCTTCCAGGGTGGCTGGGATCCGTTCTTTGAGCATTTGCGTACTGGTTATCCAGAGTTTGCTCATCTGGCAGATAATCCGATTCCTTATCGCTGGATGTATCCGGAAACTGAAAACAAGTACAATACTCAGAATGTAGAGGATGCCATCAAGAGTCAGTTTGGTGAAAATAATGATAAGATTACCGCTATGCCTTGGTGGTTGAAGTAAGATGATTTTTTTTAAGCAAAGTAGATTATGAAAAAGATATTATGTGCAGTGATGACTGCTCTGTTGATGTTGCCTGCTGTTGGCAAAGCTGAGCGAAAGGTTGTGTTGGTGACCGTGGATGGCTATCGCTGGCAGGAATTGTTTGGTGGTGCCGACAGTGTACTTATCAATGAAAAGAAGTTCGGCAATGTCAAGATGATGAAGGATAGTTACTGGAAGGGGGCTACTTCTGAGCAGCGCCGCCAGGAACTGATGCCTTTCACCTGGAGCTTCATCGCCAAGAATGGAACCATCCTCGGAAATCGCAACCTGGGTTGTACGATGGATGTAACCAACAAGATGTGGTTCTCTTATCCGGGTTATAATGAGGATTTGTGCGGTCATGCTGACGATCAGAACATCCATAGCAATGATGCTATTCCGAACCCTAATATTACGGTATTTGAGGCAGCCAACAAGACTCCTCAATATCAGAACCAGGTGTTGTGTTTCGGCAGTTGGGCTCGTTTCATCGAGATATTCAATGAGAAGAGAAGTGGTCTGGAAGTGAATGCCAACTACCGCCATGCGATGTCGAAGAATCCAACCGAGCGGGAGAAGTTCCTGGACAAGCTGCAGGAACTCTGTCCGAAATACTGGGAACAGGAGCGTTTCGACTTCCTGACCCATGAGTATGCCATGGAAGCGATGCGTACCCGTCATCCTAAGTTGGTATTCATAGGCTACGGTGATACTGATGAGTGGGCTCATGCCGGCAATTACCGCCTTTATCTGGATGCTGCCCATAATACGGATGCCTTCCTGAAAGATCTCTGGGAACTTATCCAGAGTGATCCATTCTATAAAGACCAGACCACGGTGATTGTAACCTGTGATCATGGACGTGGCGACAAGGATATCAATGCCTGGCGCGACCATGGACCTTATACAGAGCATTCTCACCAGACATGGTTGATGGCTTTTGGAAAGGGTATTCCGGCTAAGGGTGTGTTGACATCAGGTACCTATTATAATAATCAGATTGCACCTACCATTGCTGATCTGTTGGGAATCAAGTTCTCCCCAAATCATGAAGGAGTAGGAAAACCTATCAAGTTTTAGAATATAGTTTCAGCTTGCGGCTCTGCGTTTTGCGTGGAGCCGTTTTTTATCTCCTCTTTTTGTATTCTTTTCTATCTTCTCTTCAGAACGAATGGAGTGAAAGGGGAGTATATAAAAAATGCCCTCCTGTCTTTCGGCAGAAGGGCACAAACTAATTATTCTCGTACAA
>ERZ1035048.455-NODE-455-length-12572-cov-14.952704_pt1 | contig 12572 bp, 10 predicted proteins | sample MGYA00520587_ERZ1035048 | MGnify/ENA primary metagenome ERZ1035048 (study PRJEB33766, sample SAMN09781693) | gut metagenome | biome: gut microbiome | host: Homo sapiens | place: Madagascar | study: EMG produced TPA metagenomics assembly of the PRJNA485056 data... | reverse complement strand
TCTACTGTCTGCAGATGGTGACGCTGGGCAACGGCAAGGGCGGCAGACCTACCATAGGAAATGACGTGAAGATTTATACAGGCGCCACGGTATTCGGCGGCATCCATATCGGCAACCACGTGACGATAGGCGCCGGTGCCGTGGTATTCCAGGATATTCCCGACGGGGCTACCGTGGTTGGGAATCCGGGGAGAATCATTCAGAAATAATCAATTTAAAGATAGAAAATATGAACTATGCATTGATCATAGCCGGAGGTTCTGGCAATAGAATGGGACAGGACATCCCAAAGCAGTTTATGCATGTAGACAACTGTCCTATCATCATCCATACGATGATGGCTTTTCAGAAGCATCCTGATATTCAGGGTATTGCTGTGGTATGTCTGGCAGGTTGGGAAACGGTACTGCAGTCGTATGCCAACCAGTTCTGCATTACCAAGCTGAAATGGATATTCCCTGGCGGAAGCAATGGACAGGAGTCGATCCACAATGGTATCTATGGCTTGAAAGAGGCGGGATGCGGTGATGACGACCTGGTGCTGGTGCATGATGCCGTGCGCCCACTCTTGTCGCAAGACATCATCTCATCCAATATCGCCATCTGCCAGAAGTATGGCTATGCCATTACGGGTATCAAATGTAGAGAGGCTATCCTGGAGAGCGAAGATGGTTTCACGACCAACACCAGTATTCCGCGCGACAAACTGATTCGTACCCAGACACCCCAGACCTTCCGTTTGGGCAATCTGATAGCAGCCCACGAAGAGGCTAAGGAGAAGGGCATCACCAATTCGGTGGCATCCTGTACCCTGATGGCAGAACTGGGAGGCAGACAGATGCATATCGTGCCTGGTTCAGAGAAGAACATCAAGATAACCACCGTTGAGGATCTGGAGATACTGAAGGCACTGATGAAGGTTCAGCCTGAGGCTTGGTTAAAATAAACATGTTATGATAGAAAATTCACCATATAAGGAAGATATTGCGCGCCTTTTCCGGGAAGGTTTGGAATTGGAGCGTCTGCATGGCAAAACCATTCTTGTGGCTGGTGCTACAGGATTGGTAGGAGGCTGTGTGGTTGATGTGCTGATGCAGAATCCTGCCCGGTGCTACAAGGTGATAGCAGCCGGAAGAAACAAGGAACGTGCCCGACAGAAGTTTGCTGCCTATTGGGAGGATGAATCTTTCTTCTTTGTAGAGATAGACGTTACCCAGCCTGTCATCAAGAGCATGGACAGGATGATAGGGGAACCGGTCTATAATGAGTTGGCTGAGGGCGCTGATTACATCATCGATGCAGCCAGCAATGCGAGTCCTAGCTTCTTTAAGCAGAACCCTGTAGAGGTGATGAAGGCGAACATCAACGGCGTATCCAACCTGCTGGAATATGGATTGAATCACCGCATGCAGCGCATGGTTTATATCTCTTCGGGTGAAATCTATGGCGAGGGCGATGGCTCTGAATTTAGCGAGAAGAGCAGCGGCTATGTGGATTGTGCATCGGTGCGTGCCTGCTATCCATCTTCCAAACGTGCTGCCGAAACGCTCTGCATGGCATACGGAGCAGAGTATGATGCCGATGTGGTGATAGCCAGACTGAGTCATACCTACGGCCCGGGCTTTACGGAGAGTGACAATAGGGTGTATGCCCAGTTTATCCGCAATGTTCTGAAGGGTGAGAATATCGTCCTGAAGAGTAAGGGTGAGGCTTTCCGCTCCTGGCTCTATGTAGTAGATGCCGCCCATGCCATCTTGCGCCTCCTGCTGGATGGCGAGAAGGCAAATGCCTATAATGTGGCTCATTCAGAATCGAATATCTCCATCCGCCAACTGGCAGAGCTGATAGCCCGGAAAGCGGATAGAAAGGTGGTGTTTGATATTCCTGAGGCGGATGCGCAGCAGGGCAATACCACGCCTATCACCAAGGCAACCTTCAGTACGGATAAACTCAAGGCTTTAGGCTGGAAACCGCTCTTTGATGTAGAAGAAGGTTTCGAACATACCTTGCAGGAAGTGAGGGAAGGCTAAAGCTTTCTTTTAATCTCATCCCATGTTTCCCGCTTTTCCATGTTCAGATAGTAGCGAAGGTGTTTCTCTACTCTCTGTTCTACGGGTGGAAACTTCATATAGTCGCCAAAGAAGTGGCGCAGATAGGTATCAGCCTGCTCCGGCAGCAAGACGGTGGTATCCTCGAACGGGAATTCCTTGCCCTTGCCGAGCCATTCCTTCGGGAAAATCTCCTTATAGTGGTAGGAACCTGTATTCACCAGTACGTTCTTCGCCTTATCGAAGTCATACCGGTGACTCATCTCGTCCATCTGCTGGATGAGGCGGTGGCGCATCTTGCTGCGGCAGAAGAAGGCGATCGTCTTGATGGCAAAGCGGCCCCAGGTTTCCTTGTGCAGGAGCAGGGAGATGTACTCAAAGAAAGTATTGTGGGTGGTTACGGCATTCAGACGGTTGATGGTCTTAGAGTATTTGCGATACAGCGCCTTTGCCGTTTCCAGGTCATCGTCGGTGGCATCAAGAGGGAAGATATCTACGTAAAGACCGATGATGCAGGGACGCTCCTTCTCCTCGATAAGGGTGGTTTCGCGGTTCACGAGTTTGGAGAAATACAGAGGGTATGACTCGTTGTTGTACGGAGTTACTACCTCGTATTTGCCAAAGTCTTCATGCTTGGCGATTTCGAGCAGACGGTCGTAGTCGGGGCGTGGCATCAGTACGTCGATGTCATCGTCCCAGGGAATCATTCCGTGGTGACGGGCGGCTCCGATGGCGGTGCCGGCACAACAGTAATATCTGAGGTGATACTTGTTGCAGATTTCGATGAAAGCCTTCAATATATCGAGTATTGTGGCGTTCCATTCCTTCTTGATGTTCTTAATATCCATACTTTTTTCTGTTTTACTGCTGCAAAAGTAAGCAAAAAGTTTTGAACTTCAAACTATTTATGCTACTTTTGCATTCTAAAAAGTAAAAACAAGTAATATTCCATATTTATCAGATAGAAACGATGGCAGAATCATTAAAGGAAAAAACCGCCAAGGGATTGTTCTGGGGAGCGATGAACAGTGGCTCTACCCAGGTACTCAATATCCTCTTTGGCATCTTCTTGGCGCGTTTGTTGTCGCCAGCCGATTATGGTATCATCGGCATCCTCACCATATTCACCCTGATAGCGGGCAATCTGCAGAGTAGCGGGTTTACCCAGGCACTGGTGAATATCAGGAAACCCACCGACAACGATTATAACTCGGTGTTCTGGTTTAATGTCCTGGTGAGTCTTACCATGTATGTGGTGCTCTTTTTCTGTGCGCCGCTGATAGCAGATTTCTTCCATCAGCCTTGTCTCACCTCCCTGTCGCGCTTCGTGTTCCTGAGTTTCTTCATCTCTTCGTTTGGCATCGCCCAGAACGGATATATGATGAAGAACATGATGAACAAGGAGATTACCATCGTTAATTTCATGGCTCTGATCAGTTCGAATGTCGTGGGACTGGTACTGGCATTCAACGGCATGGCTTACTGGAGTCTTGCCTGGCAGCAGGTTATCTTTATCCTCGTGCTGAATATAGGAAGATATTATTATACGGGATGGCGCCCGAACTTTCATATCGATTTCGGACCGGTGAGGAAGATGTTCGGATTCAGCGTGAAACTTCTGGTTACCAACATTATCAATACGGTGAGCAACAATGTGTTGACCTTTGTCTTCGGCAGGTTCTATCCGATTAATGATGTGGGTAACTATAGTCAGGCATACAACTGGGACACCAAGGCTAATTCGTTTGTTGCCAATACGGTGGGACAGATAGCTCAGCCCGTCTTGGCTTCTATCCAGGACGATAAGAACCGCGAGTTGCTGGTGTTTAGAAAAATGCTCCGTTTTACGGCATTCCTTTCTTTCCCTTTGATGTTCGGCTTGACTTTGGTATCACGCGAATTCATCCTGATTACGATTCATGAGAAATGGATTGCCAGTGTGCCGCTGTTGCAGATTCTCTGTGTGAGCGGTGCCTTTATGCCGATTTATACGCTCTATCAGAACCTTGCCATCAGCAAGGGGCGTTCTGATGTATATATGTGGTGCAACATCGGTCAGGTAGTGGGTTTGCTCGCCTTGGTATTGTTCTGTCATCAATATGGCATCCAGACCATGGTGATAGCCTATACCGTGTTTATCATCGCCTGGCTTCTGGTCTGGCAGTGGATGATGAAGCGTGTTGCCGGATTGCGGTTCCTGGATGTGGCAAAGGATATACTGCCATTCATGCTCTGTGCGGCAGCCACGATGGTAGTTACCTATTTCATGACCCGCAGCCTGCAGAACATCTATCTCCTGCTGCTGGTTCGTCTGTTGGTTTCAGCCACCATCTACTTCTGTATCATGAAACTGCTGAAGGTGCAGATATTAGAAGAGTGTATAGCTTTCTGTAAGCGAGGTAGATAAGATTCACCTTCTTGACAGGTACCCCCTTTTTGATGAGCTTGATGATGAGGCGGATGAGGCAGCTCTTAGGCTTGTAGGCGAGTGCCTGATCTACCTTTTCGAAGGCTACCTGTGCGTTTGCCGCCCAGCGGTAGGCATTGACGATGCCTATCTCGGTGGCTCTGAGATACTGATGCTCCGTATCGTTCTGCTCAAAGAAATCGATGAGTCGGCGGGTTGACTTGAAGTATGACAGGAGGTTCTTTTCAGAGATGTTGTGATTGTAGGAATTCTCGTTGTCGGTGCGATAGTAATATACCGCATCATCGATGTTCACCTTTTTGCCGTAGAACATAAACTGGGCATTCCAGAAAAGATCTTCCGCATAGTTGATGCCTTCTTCAAAGAATATCCTGTGCTCCATGATGAGCGAACGCTTATAGATTCTGCCCCACAGCCGGTTGGTGATGATGTTCTGACAGACAAGCAGTTTGAGCAGTTTCCCGTCAGCAACATCAAAAGGCTTCTGGAGTATGCCTGCTTTTCCATCGCACCACTCCCTGTAGCTGCCATCAATCAGGTCGGCATGGCTACTATCTGCTTTTTCTGCCAGTTTCTTCACAGCATCTTTTGGCAGCATATCATCGCTGTCGGCAAACAGAAGATAATCGCCTGTAGCCGCCATCAGTGCCGTCTGTCTTGCGGCACCCACACCCCGGTTTTTCTCATGGTGGATGATACGTACCTGTTGTGCTCTTTCAGGATATTCCTTCAGGAGCGATTCCAGGATACCGATGCTTTTATCGGGGGTGCAGTCATCTACAAAGATGTATTCGATAGGCGCATACGACTGCTCGAACAATGACCGGGTGCACTGTTCGATATATTTTTCTACCCCATAAATGGGAGTTAAGATACTTATTTTCAGCATGATGGTTTTAATCTAAGATACTTTTTTATCTTGTCGGATACTTGCTTTTATCTTGTGAGATACTGGAATATCAGCGTGCTGTTATAGAAGAACAGGAAGATGGTGATGATGGCGAGTCCTCCGCGAAGATAAGGCAGATATTTCTCCTTACAGTTTCTGATGATGTATCCGATACAGATCGGAATGATGAATGCCCAATGAGCAGCCATGATATAAACCTCGTTCAGTCCGAATCCCATGACCAGATGAATGAAGGCATCGCATGCCACCCATGAGGCTGTAAGCCAGAGAAAGGCAGAGCGTCTTCCCATCCAAAAGCCCATGCACAGCAGAATCACGATGATGCCCTCTATGACATAAGGAACAGGCGTCTGGTATTTCACGAATATCGGACGGTGACTGTGAATATCTTCCAGCAGATGCTCCCTGTGCAGGATAAGCGATTCGCCAAAAACGTTTTCAACCAATGATTCAGAACGGGAGATAGACATATCAGCCCATGAAAGCATGCCCCGTTTCTGGATATTCTTGCCTGCGATGGCCTTATCGTGCTTTTGTTTCTGTTCCATCTTTGCCCTAAAAGTACTGTCTTTAGCAGCCTTTTGGGCAACGAGCCTTTCTCCTTCCAGTCGGTTAGGAATGATGAAAGCCTTGTTCTGGTAGATGCCTGCAGCCCCTATCAGGAGGGTAGGCAAGATGATGCCCAAAGCCAGATATTTCGGACGGAAGAGTTTTTTGCCATTGGTGAAGAGGGCGGCAAGGAAGGTCTTGGCGCCATTGCTCAGCGTGATGCCTGCCGTGAAGAAAAAGAGCAGGGCTGTTTGCCACCAAGGCATGCTGCGGTGTTCCTTCTGCTGCTTGCCTGCCAGATAAAGTGTCATCGACAGGAAGAAAAGCGACATGCCGAAATGGTCATCCACAAAGGTGACGAGTAGGACATAGGCAAAGGAGAAGAGCATCGCCGTGAGCACATTGCTGTCTATCGCCTTCAGCTGCATCACTTCTCTGAAGATTCTTCGGAAGAAGAGGGTAGAGTAGGTGGAGAAGAATGTCATCATCACCGCCACGATGGTGGTTGCCCAGTTGCGGGAGGTGAGTTCTATCAGCCAGCCGTTCAGTGCTGAGAAGGGATAGAGGAAGAAAGGGAGCATGGGGTGGCGATACTCCGTATAATACACCTTCCATTTTGAGAGGGTAAGATAGGTGTAGGGGTCGAAACCTGAAATCTGAAAGTTCTTGGTGAAGAGCGTCCAGAATCCTGCTTTCGGTTTGCCGAAATCATCAAAATGATAGGTTATCATCAGCACATTGAAGGCGATGATAACGATGAGTGCAATCAAGGCAAAGAGCCTTTCTTCTTTTTTTATCTTAAATATATTGTTCATTCTCTGATTATATTTTTTATCGGACTGATGCATGCTGCATCTCCTTCTTGGCGCTGCAAAAGTAATTGTTTTTTCTGAATATTCAAAAAGAAAGGCTCTATTTTGTGTCTTTTTTCTGATAAAAACGGAGTTTTATTTTGTATTCTCTTTTATTTGGTGTATCTTTGTCGCAATGATGATGAAAAAGTCATCAGCACGGACAGTTGGATAATAAAGATAAATAATGACAATGAAACATGCTTTTTTGATAATGGCTCATGGCAGTTTGCCGCTTCTGAAGGTATTGCTGTCGATGCTCGATGATGAGCGTAATGATATATTTCTGCATATCGACCGGAAATCGGATATGCTGGATGGTGCTGAACCGCTGGTTCTTTCCAAGGCTCGCCTCTTTGTTTTGGAACAGAGGGTGGATGTGCGTTGGGGAAATCTGAGCCAGATTAAGGCGGAGTATGTGCTTTTCGAGGAGGCTTTGAAGCATGGACCTTATGCCTACTATCATCTGCTGAGCGGTCAGGATTTACCTATCAAATCGCAGGATTACATCCATCAGTTCTTTGAAGAACATCAGGGTAAGGAGTTTGTGGGCATCAATCATGGTGAGGAATTTGAATGGGATTGCCGCCGGAAGATGATGCGCTATTGGCTCATGACGCGCTTTACCCGCTCAAAGTATGGGGCTTTGAATGCCATTACCAAGCGACTCAATAAATATCTTTCGATGCTGCTCATGCCTTTCCTGCATCGCAAGAAGATGGATTTTGCCAAGGGAGCCAACTGGGTGAGCATCACGCAGGCATGCGTGGAATATGTGGTGAGCAAGAAGCCGTTTGTGCTGAAGAGATTCAATTATACCTTCTGCCCGGATGAGTTTTTCCTGCAGACTCTGGTATGGAACCATCCCGACTTCCGGGCTGCCCTGTATTCTGAAAAGGATGAATACGAAGGATGTATGCGACTTATCGACTGGAAACGGGGCAATCCATACGTCTGGACTATGGCAGACAAAGAGGAGCTGGAACAAAGCAACCGCCTCTTTGCCCGTAAGTTTGATATGGAGCATGAGGATATCATCTGCTGGATAAAGGCTTCTTATGGGGCTTTATCCTAGCATGTAGCCTACCAGCAGGTATCCGTTGCTGATCCACAGATAGAGGGTGATGGCGAGCATCAATCCTCTGAAAGCCCATTTCAGGCTCTTTCCTTTTGCCTTGAGTGCCAGGAAGGCGATGGCGACAGGAAGGGCATACATATAGTGGGCGGTCATGATATATACCTCGTTGATGCCGAAGCCCAAGCCGATGTGGAGGGCTGCATCCATCAGGAAGAATGTCAGGGTGAGCCAGAGGAACTTAGACTTCCTTCCGGCAAGGATGCCAAGTAAGAAAAGCACAACGATGCATGTCTCTACCACATAATTGACCGGCGACTGGTATTTCACGATAACCGGACGGTTGCGCAATACATCGCCCAGCAGGTTCTGCTGGTGCAGCATGATGCTTTCGCCGAAGAAATTCTCTACCAGCGTTTGTGAGCGGGAGGTAGTCTTATCGGTCCAGTTCATGAATTCGCCCTTTGCGATAGGCTTGCCCGTGTTCTTGTTCCATATCTGTTTATGGTCACGAACATATTTGGCATGCGCTTTATCCTTGATGATTTTCCTGACGGCAGTTTCTACCTTTGCCGAGTCTTTCACGCCAGTGCTGTCGCGGTATTGCTGGTAAATCTTGGCTGTGGCTTCCTTGTTTTTCTTCATCTTAGCTTCGTGTCTTGCCATCTCCTTAGGCCATACGAAGGTGCGGTATTCCCATCTGGCGAAAGCCCACATGAGTGCGGCAGGAAGGATGACTCCTATCAGGAAGTATTTGATACTGAAGAACTTTCTTCCATTGGTGAAAAGGGCGGCAAGATAGGTCTTCAGACCATTGTTGAGCGATACGCCAGCAGTAAAAAAAAAGAGCAGGATAGTCTGCCAGATGGTAAGCTGTCTGCCTTTCTTCATGCATACGCCTGTGATATACAGGGTGCAGAGGAGTATGATCATCGACATGATGAAATGGTCGGGTACCATCGCTGAAACCATCACATAGGCAAAAGAGAAATAGAAGGCAGAGAGCAGGTTTGCATCAAAGCGCTCGGTACCAATCACTTCTCTGAATATCCGGTAAAGGAAGATGAAGGAATAGAAGGCGCAGAACACTAGGATGGCTCCCACGACAAACTGAACGCTGTTGATGCCGGTAAGCATCATCAAGCCTTGATTGATCTGATTCGGGATATACATAAAGAACGCCAGCAGCGGGTGGCGGTATACATTATATTCTGTGTCCCAGTGAGATACGATGCTATAGGTAAGCGGGTCGAAACCTGCCACATGGAAGGTCTTGACAAAGAGTTTGTGATAATTATCTGTAATCTGCGAAAACTGACTGTAATATTTGATGACTGTCAGGGCATTGAGGGCACATGCTATGATGAGAGCAACGAGTGCTGAAACTCTTTCCTCTTTCTTGATTTTAAAAATATCGAATATCTTTTTCATATCTTTCTTTTATCGTATTTGGGGGATTCCTTATTTCTTCAGGAAGAACCTTACCAGAAGGAAGTTTACCGGGATGCAGATGCAGAGGGTGGGTATCATAGCCAGCTGTTTGGCTAGACCCAAGCCTACGAAGAGGTTGAGGCAGAGGGTCTGCATCGAGTAGTTGACGATGTGGGAGAGGGTGAATCCTGCTCCGCGCTTGGCATTCGCCTTTACCTTAAATGTATAGCGGGTACTGGCGATGAAATTGAAGATGAAACTCACGATGTAGGCGATGGTGTTGGCTGTGGTAGCCAGACTGTGGTCGCCCATGTTGGGGATGAAATGGGTCAGTGCCGGCATCATAGCCAGGTAGATGACATATTGCAGTACCGTAGCCAGTCCGCCTACGATTCCGAATCTGATGACTTCGCCCAGCTTCTCCCGCTTGGCATCATCCATATTATTTATCTTGTTCTTGATATTCATGTTGCAAAAGTACTTCAAAATCTCCAAATTACCAAATATATCGTGGTATTATTTATCTCAGCATCTTTCCTTTTCCGAAGAGATAAGCCAGATGGGTCTTCTCCATCATCTTGGCGATGCCGATGCTTCCGGCTATAGCGATGAAGATGGTAACGAGGGCAAAACAGATTTCGCTCCTGTCCCAGCTAAAGAGGGGATGATAAAACTTGGCTGCCATCGTAAAGATAGGGTGGAAGAGGTAGATGGGCAGCGTGTTGCGGCCTATATATAATAAGGTGTCTTCTGTCTTTCGGACGCAGGCATTATCCTGTAGGCGTTTGATGAGGCTGTGTATCCACATCAGGGATGAAATGCAGCACCAGCAGGAGAATACGATGGCGAGCGTTCCCCAGTCGTACCATTCTTCTAAGCCCAGCAAGTTGATCCAGAGCAGCAGGGCAACCGGTGAAGGACGAAAGATTCTGTCAAAGCCGATATGGCATTGTCTGAGTACCGCTCCGATGAAATAATAGGTGGCGGCACTGGGCGAAAGAGCGGGTGTCTTGGACAGGAGCAGGAGTAGGGTGGCGAAGATAAAGAGGCTTGTGGTGGTGCTCATCGTCGTTTTTCCCTGTCTGAGGGTTCCCCAGGTTGCTCCCTTGAAACTGACGTAGTAGAGTGCGCCGCAGATAATCATGGTCTGGATGAACCAATAGGGACCGATGGAAGTAACGAATATTTTCTCACAAATCTGAGAGAGTGACAGTTCCGTGATGCCATCTCTCACCGGCATGAAATAGGAGAGGACCGAGAAACCTGTCACCATGATGACGTAAGGCAAAGCGAGACACATCAGGTACCTTCCCATCTCCTTTGGGTTTTTCTCAATATTCACGAGATAGCCCGTGATGATGAGGAAGGTAGGCATCATGAACGAGAGAATGCCTGCCTTGAGCTGGGGGTATGCGTTGCCGAAGCTCACGATATGAATCAATATCATGAGAATAATGAGTATGGCTCTTATCCAGTCGATGTCTGTATTCCTTTGTTTCATAATGAATATATTCAAAATCTTTACTTGTTGATGTTACAATTGGGGGCAAATATACATAAAATATTCTTTTCCTCAAAATCTTTTTGCCTAAAATTCCCCCAGATTCTCAAAATCTTGCCTGTGTAAGTCTTAAAGAACTGTACGGCACGGGCTGAAAGCTCAAAAGTTCTTAGCCCTGGGGGATAATAGCAAACAGCAAGGTGTTCTATAGCCAAATCGAAGGAAAATTGCTCGATTTGGCTATAGTATAACCTATTCTTTAGCCAAATCGAGTTAAAATTCATCGATTTGGCTATAGAATCCTTGTTTCTCTCGGATAATTATCTTATATTTGCACCATCATTAAAGTTAGATTTAAAAGGTATGGAGCAAATTATCGGACGAAAGAAAGAAATCGAGCTGTTGACAGAATATTATCATTCTGGCAAAGCTGAGTTTGTGGCTGTATATGGCAGGCGTCGTATCGGCAAGACTTATCTTGTGAGAAATCTCTTCCGTGATAAGTTTGCCTTTGATATGTCTGGGTCTATAGAGGCACCAGCTGAGGCGCAACTCTCTAATTTCGGGTTTGCGCTGAGGGAATATGGAGATTCCAAACAGCCTATTCCTACGAATTGGACAGAGGCTTTTGAGGCATTGAAACAGTTGTTAAAGGCAAAAATGAAAAGAGAACGACTCGTTGTTTTTATCGATGAACTACCATGCTTGGATACGCCGAAATCTGGTTTCCAACAGGCTTTTGAGCACTTTTGGAACGGATGGGCAGCTTACCAAAGTGAAATCATGCTTATCGTTTGTGGCAGTGCCACGTCGTGGATGATAGCCAATCTGATAGATAGTCATGGTGGGCTTCATAATAGGATAACGCACGAGATGTATCTTGCTCCTTTTACTCTTCGTGAGACGGAACTGCTGCTGCAAGCTTATGGATTCTCATGGACTCGCATTTCTATCCTTCAGATATATAGCATCCTTGGTGGGGTGCCTTATTATCTCAGTTTGTTGGATAAAAAGCAAGGTGTGGAAGGGAATGTCGACAGATTGTTTTTCTCATCCCACGCTGAACTGAAGCGAGAATATGGAAGACTATATTCGTCCTTGTTTAGAAATTCTGAGTCCTATATGCGTGTCATAGAGGTACTTGCCTCATGCAGACAAGGTATGACCCGAAAGGAAATCATGGAGAAATTGAAGTTGAAATCGGGTGGAACTTTGACAAAGGTTCTTAGTGAATTGATAAATTGCGATTTTGTAAGAGGGTATAATACCAGGGATAAGAAGATAAAGCAGAAAGATCAAATCTTTCAGCTCACCGACCTCTATACATTATTTTATATGACGTTTTGCCATCCTGGTACGACGGACACGGAATATTGGACTCACTTGATGGGAAAACCTCGTCAAAATACTTGGTATGGCTTGGCTTTTGAGCGAGTTTGCATGTTGCATATTCCTCAAATCAAGCATTTCTTGGGGATAGACCAAATCCATACCGAGTATTATTCTTGGCGAAGTAAGGTTTCAAAGCCAGCTGCGCAAATCGACTTACTGATAGAACGTGCCGATAATCTCGTGAATCTATGTGAAATCAAGTATTCGCAGATGCCTTACACGATCACTAAGGAGGAGGATATGCGCATTCGTAATCGTATGGCTGACTTCGTGGCAGAAACAGGGATAAAAAGTGGTATTATCACAACGATGATTACTACTTTTGGCGTGCGCCTTACACAGTATGCAGCCTTGGCTCAAGTACAAATTACAATGGACGACCTGTTC
>ERZ1035048.450-NODE-450-length-12633-cov-3.457942_pt1 | contig 12633 bp, 9 predicted proteins | sample MGYA00520587_ERZ1035048 | MGnify/ENA primary metagenome ERZ1035048 (study PRJEB33766, sample SAMN09781693) | gut metagenome | biome: gut microbiome | host: Homo sapiens | place: Madagascar | study: EMG produced TPA metagenomics assembly of the PRJNA485056 data set... | reverse complement strand
CCGGTGACTTATGGGCCGGACAATGCAAACCACCTCCCGCCAGAGAAGCAAATCTGCCAAGACTGATGCTGGCACATAATCCCGACAGCAAAGAAGTCATGCGTGATGAACCCTGGGATCTGATGCTGTGCGGCCATACTCACGGCGGGCAACTGCGCGTACCGTTGGTTGGTGAACCTTTTGCCCCTGTCGAAGATAAACGTTACGTCGCCGGATTAAATGCCTTTGGCGAACGACACATCTACACAACCCGTGGCGTGGGCAGTTTGTATGGTTTGCGTCTGAACTGCCGCCCGGAAGTAACGATGCTGGAACTGGTGTAGAACGTGAATTTTATCACCACAATAAAGCAGGTAATTTTTTGATTTTTACGCCATGATAGAAGTCTGGAAGAAAAAGGCTTTCTGCGATCACAGTCGAGCCGGGCGGGCCAGGCCAAATGCTAAAATAAGCACAATTTACTGACTCATTTTGAGGTAACGCTATGTACGACAATCTGAAAAGTCTGGGTATTACCAATCCTGAAGAAATTGATCGTTACAGCCTCCGGCAGGAAGCCAACAACGATATTCTGAAAATCTATTTCCAGAAAGACAAAGGCGAGTTTTTCGCCAAGAGCGTTAAGTTTAAATATCCGCGTCAGCGTAAAACGGTCGTCGCTGATGGTGTGGGTCAGGGTTATAAAGAAGTCCAGGAAATCAGCCCGAATCTACGGTATATCATTGATGAGCTTGATCAAATCTGCCAGCGTGACCGCAGCGAAGTTGATCTTAAGCGTAAGATCCTCGACGACTTACGTCACCTGGAGTCAGTCGTAACCAATAAGATCAGCGAGATTGAAGCCGATCTGGAAAAACTAACGCGTAAATAATCCCGAATTGACGGTTAACTCGGGCATTCCCCTCTCCCCTTCGGGCTGAGGGGAATGAGCCAGCGCCGCCTCGACCTTAACGCATAACCTACCGCTCTTCATCCAGCTGCAACGCCACATACAGCAGCAACCTGTCATCAAAATTGCCCAAATCAAGCCCGGTCAGTTCCGATATACGATTAAGCCGATACTCCAGGGTATTACGATGAATAAACAACGCCTTTGACGTTGCCAGCGGTTGCACATTGTGGCGAAACCACGCCGCCAGCGTTCGTCGCAGCAAGCCGTTATTGTCCATCGTTTTCAGCCGCGCCAGCGGTCGCGCCAGTTCGTTGGCCTGCCAGTCGCCACGCAAACTGTCGAGTAACACAGGTAACATCAGATCCTGATAAAAATAGCAGCGACTTTCTGGCATCCGCTGTTTACCCACCACCATCGTCGTTTTCGCCGTACGATAGGATCGGGCAATACTGCCAGGACTGGTAAAATAGTTGCCCAGTGAAACGCGAAAACGCAGCTGGCCGTACTCTTTCATGCGGGTAATCAGTTGTTCAACTCGCTTACGATGATCTTCTGCATCCCAGCGCCCAAAAGAGTTCAACGCCGGTTTCAACACCACCATTTCGGTTAGCGAGACAATCGCCACCAGATTATTACGCTCGGGCGTAGTCAGCGCGTTTTGCAGTTGCTGTAACTCCGCCATTGCGCTATCCACGCCAAGCTGACCGCTATCGACCTCAACAATAGCCACCACTCGCGGTTGATTGAGATCGATCCCCAGCCGTTGCGCCCATTCAGTAAGTGCGGGAGTATTCTCCTCTGCCTGAATCAGGTTCATCACCAGTTCTTCCCGCAAACGGCTATCCTGCGCCAACAAGTGCATCAACCGCGACTGTTCCAGCATCATTTCAGCCGTCATGCAGACCAGTTCGCCATATTTACGCAGATTCTCTGGTTCACCTGTCAGGCCAATTACGCCGACAATTTCACCTTCCAGCCGTAACGGTAGATTAATCCCCTGCCGCACACCGTGCAGATGACGTGCTACCGCGTCATCGATATCGACGACTCGTCCCTGTGAAAGTACCAGCAATGCACCTTCGTGCAATTCACCAATACGCTCACGATCGCCGCTGCCGATAATTCGCCCACGGGCATCCATTACGTTGATATTGGTATCGATGATGCGCATGGTACGTGCCACGATATCCTGCGCCATTTTGGTATCAAGATGCCAGCCAGCCATAAGTCCTCCGTTATGCACGGCTTAGCATAAGGAAGTACGTAACGTACGGCATTGTGCAAATGCCTAAAGGATGATGAAGATGTATGGAGTTGTGGTGAAGTTCACAGATTGTAAGGAGAACCCCTTCCCGTTTTCAGGAAGGGGTTGAGGGAGATTACTGCATTAACAGGTAGATGGTGCTGTCGCCGCGCTGAATGTTGAGTGCCAGCACAGACGGTTTGCTGTCGAGAACTTTACGCAGTTCAGCGATGTTTTTCACTGCCTGCTGGTTCGCGCCAATAATCACATCACCTTTCTTCAGGCCGATCTGCGCAGCCGGAGTGCCCGTTTTCACGTTGTTCACTACCACGCCCTGATCTTTGCCTTTGTTGCTCATCTCAGCGCCTTCAATGCCGTTGAAGATGGAGCTGGAATCAACCTGATTCTGGCTGCTCTGCTGCAGTTCCAGGTTCACGTTAACCTGCTTACCGTCGCGCAGTAAGCCCAGGGTCAGTTTGCTGCCTACCGGCATAGTACCCACCTGAGCACGCAGTGCGGCAAAGCTGCTGATCGGCTTACCGTTCAGTGAGGTGATCACATCACCCGCTTTAATGCCCGCTTTTGCAGCGGAGGAATTAGGCAGAACCTGGCTTACGAAAGCACCGCGCTGGGCGTCAACTTTCATCGCTTTCGCCAGTTCGGAGTTCAGCTCAGTCCCCATAATACCCAGCTCACCGCGTTTCACCTGGCCGTATTCTACCATCTGCGAGGTCAGGTTTTTCACCATGTTACTCGGGATAGCAAAACCGATACCGATGTTGCCGCCGTCCGGTGCGAGGATCGCGGTGTTGATACCGATCAGTTCGCCGTTCAGGTTAACCAGCGCACCACCGGAGTTACCACGGTTGATCGCTGCATCGGTCTGGATGAAGTTTTCGTAGTTTTCGGCATTCAGGCCGCTACGCCCCAGCGCAGAGACAATCCCGGAAGTTACCGTCTCGCCCAGACCAAACGGGTTACCAATCGCTACGGTGTAATCACCCACGCGCAGTGCATCAGAATCCGCCATCTTAATTGCGGTCAGGTTTTTCGGGTTCTGGATTTGGATCAGCGCGATATCAGAGCGCGGATCTTTGCCAACCATCTTCGCGTCGAACTTACGGCCATCGCTCAGTTGAACTTTAATGACCGTCGCGTTATCAACAACGTGGTTGTTGGTGACGACATAGCCTTTATCGGCATCAATGATGACGCCGGAACCCAGCGCCATGAATTTCTGTTGCTGGCCGCCACCATTACCGCCCTGGCCACCCTGGCAGAACGGAGAGCTCTGGAACGGAGAACCTTCCTGGCAGAACGGAGAATCATCACCGAAGAACTGCTGGAAATTACGCGGCATACGCGGCGTATTAACGGTTGTGCTACCTTCTACGTTAATGCTGACCACTGAAGGCATCACCTTTTCGAGCATCGGTGCAAGGCTTGGCATCTGCTGGGCTGTCGTTGCTGAAGAAGTCTCAGCCGCCGTTGCAGAGAGCGGAGATAACGCCAAACCTAAACTCAGAGCCAGTGCACTCAGTGCTAATGTGGTTTTTTTCATGTATTTCAGTCTCGATTAACAGATAACGCAAAATTGCTGTGTTCTTCAGATTCGTTTTATAGCCTGAAGTTCCGAACTAAAGTTTCTGCAAAAGGTAAAAATTTATTGTTCGTCTTTACAAAAGCCTGGTTATTGTTCTACGGCCATCAGACGTCGGTATTCATCCCACGCATAGAGGTCGGTCATACCGCTGATATAATCCTGCAGCAGGCGGCAACGGTAATAATATTCCCATAGCGGAAACTCAGGAGAATCTGACGGTAATTTACTGACAGCCTCGACATAGGCCAGCCGATGGCGCGTCGAGAGTTTGTGGAATAAGCGCGATTCAATAGGGAAACGTTTCACCCGTTCTTTTTCTACCAGTTCAGTAAAGTCTGATAACGACAGGCTTAATAAAGGACGATAAATCTCTAATAATCCGCTAATGACCCGATAGCCCTGCAATTCAAGCTGCTCGACATCTGGATAGCTAAACACATGTTTTACAGCGACATTTTTATATAGCTTAAGAAGATCGCTGCATTCGCTGGCATCTTCCAATAATGCATGATTAAACGTTCCGGCGAAAATCGCAGGCAGATTATCAATAAATCGTTGTGCCGCGTAGGGTACCAGTTTATTTAGGGTGTTTACTCGTAAATACATAAAAAACTGATCTTCCGTACTGCGGCTTAAACTATTTGAGCGTGATTTTTCCCAGGCATTTTCAACCACTAGCGAAAAGAGCGAACCTTTCTCATGCTGGCCCCACGCTTCGTGCAAATGATGATAAAGCTGCTCAACGGTAAATATTCTTTTCTCTACCGCATCTTCAAGGTCTGCCACACAATAGGAGATGTCGTCGGCAGCTTCCATAATCCACGTTAATGGAAAACGACTGTAAAGCGCCAAATTAAGTTCTTTACGCAACCGCGCAATATAGGCTTCTTCAGAAAGATAATAACCCGGCTTTTTCATTAAATAGTGATGTGTCTCAGGCGTTTCGCCACGCCACCACGCCGGACGGGTATATTTTAAAATACCGCCAACCTGTGCCCAGGTGAGATTCATCCGCATCAATGTATGCACCAGACGAATGCCTTGTGCATTCCCCTCAAAATGACATAAGTCCTGACGAATCTTGCGCCGCAGCTCGTTAAGCGGTTCTTCCCCGTCCCGTAAACGTAGTGCCGCCACGCTGCAGCGATCGTCAGTCAGAGGCTGGCTTTCGGCATCTTCCGGGTGCAAACGTTGGCGAAACCAGTCATTTATCGCTGCTTCGCCAAAATGACCAAACGGCGGATTGCCGATATCGTGCATCAGGCATGACATCTCAACAATGCTTTCAAAGGGGCCGGTCAGTTCATCCAGGCCGTATGCTTCCAGCAATTTAAGCTCTTTCAGACGGCTTAAAATTTCTTTGGCGATGTAGCGCCCCACCTGCTGGACTTCCATCGAGTGGGTAAGACGCGTGCGCACGGCGGCATTGCGCTCCAGTGGAAAAACCTGGGTCTTTTGTTGCAGACGACGAATTGCCGGAGAGTTGATGATACGCCCGCGATCGCTCTCGAAGATCCGAAGGATCTCATGTTCGGTTTTAACGCCCTGCGGTGAACGGTAACGACGATGCCAGTTTATTTTTTTTCGGAAATCAATCTGTGCCATGTCCTCTCCCGCGTGAGAAATACGCTTCCCCGTAAGCGCATGGTAAACTATGCCTTCAAATCGGGCTTATCGCGAGTAAATCTATGAAAATCGGCATCATTGGTGCAATGGAAGAAGAAGTTACGCTGCTGCGTGACAAAATCGAAAACCGTCAAACTATCAGTCTCGGCGGTTGCGAAATCTATACCGGCCAACTGAATGGAACCGAGGTTGCGCTTCTGAAATCGGGCATCGGTAAAGTCGCTGCGGCGCTGGGTGCCACTCTGCTGTTGGAACACTGCAAGCCAGATGTGATTATTAACACCGGTTCTGCCGGTGGCCTGGCACCAACGTTGAAAGTGGGCGATATCGTTGTCTCGGACGAAGCACGTTATCACGACGCGGATGTCACGGCATTTGGTTATGAATACGGTCAGTTACCAGGCTGTCCGGCAGGCTTTAAAGCTGACGATAAACTGATCGCTGCCGCTGAGGCCTGCATTGCCGAACTGAATCTTAACGCTGTACGTGGCCTGATTGTTAGCGGCGACGCTTTCATCAACGGTTCTGTTGGTCTGGCGAAAATCCGCCACAACTTCCCACAGGCCATTGCTGTAGAGATGGAAGCGACGGCAATCGCCCATGTCTGCCACAATTTCAACGTCCCGTTTGTCGTAGTACGCGCCATCTCCGACGTGGCCGATCAACAGTCTCATCTTAGCTTCGATGAGTTCCTGGCTGTTGCCGCTAAACAGTCCAGCCTGATGGTTGAGTCACTGGTGCAGAAACTGGCACATGGCTAAGTCACTGTTCAGGGCGCTGGTCGCCCTGTCTTTTCTCGCGCCACTGTGGCTCAACGCCGCGCCGCGCGTCATCACGCTTTCTCCCGCCAACACTGAACTTGCCTTTGCCGCCGGGATCACGCCGGTTGGGGTCAGCAGCTATTCCGACTATCCTCCACAAGCGCAAAAGATTGAGCAGGTTTCCACCTGGCAGGGGATGAATCTGGAACGCATTGTCGCGCTGAAACCCGATCTGGTGATTGCCTGGCGTGGAGGTAATGCCGAGCGGCAGGTTGACCAGCTGGCTTCGCTGGGAATAAAAGTGATGTGGGTCGATGCGACAAGCATTGAACAAATTGCCAATGCGTTACGTCAACTGGCCCCCTGGAGTCCGCAACCGGATAAGGCCGAACAAGCCGCGCAATCCCTGCTGGATCAGTACGCGCAATTGAAAGCGCAATATGCTGATAAACCTAAAAAACGTGTTTTTCTGCAATTCGGCATTAATCCGCCATTTACCAGTGGAAAAGAGTCGATTCAAAACCAGGTACTCGAAGTTTGTGGCGGAGAAAACATCTTTAAAGACAGCCGGGTTCCCTGGCCGCAAGTTAGCCGCGAACAGGTGTTAGCACGCTCGCCACAGGCGATTGTCATTACAGGCGGACCGGACCAAATTCCTAAAATCAAACAATACTGGGGTGAACAGCTCAAAATTCCCGTTATTCCTCTCACGAGTGACTGGTTTGAACGTGCAAGCCCACGTATTATCCTCGCTGCACAACAGCTCTGTAATGCGCTTTCACAGGTAGATTAGCGCCTGACCTTTTCAGGTGCTCAGTGGGGATTGAACAATGCTCGTCTATTGGCTGGATATAGTCGGCACAGCGGTATTTGCCATCTCCGGCGTTTTGTTAGCCGGAAAATTGCGTATGGACCCTTTTGGTGTTCTGGTACTGGGCGTGGTTACCGCTGTAGGCGGCGGGACAATTCGCGACATGGCGCTGGATCACGGCCCGGTATTTTGGGTGAAAGATCCCACCGATCTGGTCGTTGCAATGGTCACCAGCATGCTGACCATCGTGCTGGTGCGCCAGCCAAGACGCTTACCAAAATGGATGTTGCCGGTGCTGGACGCCGTTGGTCTGGCGGTGTTTGTCGGCATTGGCGTGAATAAAGCCTTTAATGCGGAAGCCGGTCCGTTAATCGCGGTTTGTATGGGCGTCATTACTGGCGTTGGCGGCGGGATCATTCGTGATGTTCTGGCCCGCGAAATCCCCATGATTTTACGTACAGAAATCTACGCAACTGCCTGTATTATCGGCGGTATTGTCCACGCTACGGCTTATTACACATTTTCCGTACCACTGGAAACAGCCAGTATGATGGGCATGGTCGTGACGCTATTGATTCGGCTGGCGGCTATTCGTTGGCATCTTAAGCTACCGACGTTTGCGCTGGATGAGAATGGGCGTTGAAGAGAGAAGATGTGCCGGATAGTTTATCCGGCACATGAACAACAGATTAGATACTAAAGGAAGAACCGCAACCGCAGGTGCTTTTCGCGTTCGGGTTGGTCACGATGAAACGAGAACCTTCCAGACCTTCGGTATAATCAACGGAACCGCCGACCAGATATTGCAGGCTCATCGGATCAACCACCAGGCCAACGCCCTGTTTTTCGATGGTCATATCGCCTTCGTTCACCTGATCATCAAAGGTGAAACCATACTGGAAGCCGCTGCAACCGCCACCGGTGATATACACGCGTAATTTCAGATTCGGGTTATCTTCGTCAGCGATCAGGCTTTTAACTTTGTTGGCTGCTGCGTCGGTAAACTCCAGCGGCAGTGCTACGTCATCACTCATATTTTGCTCCAAACGACATCGGCAATTGGGCAAATTCTAACCCAATAATAATCGCCATTATCTAATACCCTGGTATTTCGTTCAAGTATTCTCGCTGGCTGATGCGGCCTTGCTTCGCGCCAGTTGCTCAGCTTCCTGTTTTGCCAGCGTGCGCGCAAGAATCGCCGAGTATAGCGGTTTCCCGCCGGTAAATTGCGCTAATAGTGTTGCGCCAAGACCGGTAATAATCATTGGCAAAATGAGCTGGTAGTTATCGGTCATCTCCAGAACCAGAATGATCCCCGTTAACGGCGCGCGAATAGATGCCGCCAGTAATGCCCCCATTCCGGCAATAGCAAACGTCCCCGCCTCAAGGTGATATTGCGGAAACAGCTCAACGGCAACCATTCCGAAAGCGGTTCCCAGCACAGTACCCAGCGCCAGCATCGGGGCAAAAATACCGCCCGGCGCGCCGGAAGAGAAGCAGAGTAAGGTGGTAATGACCCGCGCGACGAAGATAAACACCAGCATTCCCATGCTGAAATTCCCCGCGGTAGCGATAGGAATCAGGTTAAAACCGCCGCCCGACGTTGCTGGTGCCACAAACCCCAGCAATCCACACAGACCGCCAATCGCACCGCCCATTAGCACCCATTTGGTAATATTGCCGCCGTGCACACGGTGCAGCAAATCCTGCATCCCCAGCACCCATTTATTAAAAATAGGGCCGAAAATGCCAAAAATAATACCGAGGATCAGATAAAGCCACAGCGTATTAAGCGGCGCATCAGAAAGTTTACCGACGTCAATCAACGCAACTTCAAGATTAAAAATCCGGTACATAATGGTCGACATAATGACACCAATAAATACCGCTTTAATCGAAATTAACGTATAGCGAAACTGCGGACGCATCTCTTCGATAATAAACAAAATACCCGCCAGCGGCGCGTTAAAGGCCGCCGCCAGCCCCGCAGCAGCACCGGTTGCCAGCAGCGTATGGCGAGCTTCGTCACCTTTCAGGCGGAAAATATCAAGCACCATACGGCCAATGTTACCGCCGATCTGCACGGTTGGCCCTTCGCGCCCCAACACCATGCCTCCGCCGAGTGTCCCCAGCCCGCCAAAGAACTTCACCGGCAATACACGCCACCAGCGAACGGGACGTTGATCTTCCAGCGCCCCTTCAATTTCCGGGATCCCCGAACCACCTGCTTCCGGCGCGTATTTGCGCACCAAAAAGTAGCCAAACATCGCCAGCACCGCCGAACAGAGAAAAGCGACGGTTAACAGAAGCGGATAATTATCAGCAGTATGTACCAGCGCCCCCATACGTTGGTTCTGCAACCAGGCGACACCTTTGTCAAAAGCAACCGCTGCCAGCCCAACAAGCGTGCCGACGACTGCCGCCATAAACAAAATGGCTAACGGGGTTTTATCGCGCTCAAGAAGTTGGCGAATCAGTTGTCTGCGTCGCAGGCGCGCGGCCTGCGGTGTTTCTAAAGAGGGAGTATCAGTTTTCATCCAATGATCACTTATTGGTCATACAAATAAGATGACGGCATTTTACTCGCACGTTCCATGAAAATCCTTTGCAAAGCGTAATGTTTCAAATGCACAAAACTTTTATACTCTAAGAAATCAGGATTGCACCAGTACAAGCAGCCTGATGTTTGACGAGTATTTAACTTGTTATGAATAACATAGAATAGCAGCCATTCACTTTTTCTACGAATCAGGAACCCTCCATGAGTAAGTCTGAAAATCTTTACAGCGCAGCGCGCGAGCTGATCCCTGGCGGTGTGAACTCCCCTGTTCGCGCCTTTACTGGCGTGGGCGGCACTCCACTGTTTATCGAAAAAGCGGACGGCGCTTATCTGTACGATGTTGATGGCAAAGCCTATATCGATTATGTCGGTTCCTGGGGGCCGATGGTGCTGGGCCATAACCATCCGGCAATCCGCAATGCCGTGATTGAAGCCGCCGAGCGTGGTTTAAGCTTTGGTGCACCAACCGAAATGGAAGTGAAAATGGCGCAACTGGTGACCGAACTGGTCCCGACCATGGATATGGTGCGCATGGTGAACTCCGGCACCGAGGCGACGATGAGCGCCATCCGCCTGGCCCGTGGTTTTACCGGTCGCGACAAAATTATTAAATTTGAAGGTTGTTACCACGGTCACGCTGACTGCCTGCTGGTGAAAGCCGGTTCTGGCGCACTCACGTTAGGCCAGCCAAACTCGCCGGGCGTTCCGGCAGATTTCGCCAAACATACCTTAACCTGTACTTATAACGATCTGGCTTCTGTACGCGCCGCGTTTGAGCAATACCCGCAAGAGATTGCCTGTATTATCGTCGAGCCGGTGGCAGGCAATATGAACTGCGTTCCACCGCTGCCAGAGTTCCTGCCAGGTCTGCGTGCGCTGTGCGACGAATTTGGCGCATTGCTGATCATCGATGAAGTAATGACCGGCTTCCGCGTGGCACTGGCTGGCGCACAGGATTATTACGGTGTGGAACCGGATCTCACCTGCCTGGGCAAAATCATCGGCGGTGGAATGCCGGTAGGCGCATTCGGTGGTCGTCGTGATGTAATGGATGCGCTGGCCCCGACGGGTCCGGTCTATCAGGCGGGTACGCTTTCCGGTAACCCAATTGCGATGGCAGCGGGTTTCGCCTGTCTGAATGAAGTCGCGCAGCCGGGCGTTCACGAAACGTTGGATGAGCTGACATCACGTCTGGCAGAAGGTCTGCTGGAAGCGGCAGAAGAAGCCGGAATTCCGCTGGTCGTTAACCACGTTGGCGGCATGTTCGGTATTTTCTTTACCGACGCCGAGTCCGTGACGTGCTATCAGGATGTGATGGCCTGTGACGTGGAACGCTTTAAGCGTTTCTTCCATATGATGCTGGACGAAGGTGTTTACCTGGCACCGTCAGCGTTTGAAGCGGGCTTTATGTCCGTGGCGCACAGCATGGAAGATATCAATAACACCATCGATGCTGCACGTCGGGTGTTTGCGAAGTTGTGATCCAGCATGGTTTGTCGGATGCGGCGTGAACGCCTTATCCGACCTACGATTCGGGGCCGTTTGTAGGCCCGATAAGACGCGCCAGCGTCGCATCGGGCATCCGTTGTCGCGTAAACGCTTTATCCGTCCAGGCGTACAGGGCCGTTATATGGAAAAATTAACGGCTCTGCTTTCTCAGCAAATAGATAAAATATGGCGCGCCGATAAAGGTCGACAGCAGCCCCGCCGGGATCTGGAACGGAAACAGCACCATCCGCCCACACCAGTCAGCGAACACCAGCAGTAAACCACCCACCAGCGCCGAAATTACGATGTGTGGCATCGTCCGTCGAAAACCCATCATCCGCGCAATATGCGGTGCCATTAAACCAACAAAACTCAACGGTCCAATAGTCATCGTCGCGGTCGCCGTCAGGCAAGCCGCTAACAGCAGCAGCGCAATTCGCGTCGGCGTCAGCGCCATTCCTACGGCTCGGGCGGTATCACCACCCAGCGGTAAAATGGTCAGCCAGCGGCGGCACAGCGGGGTAATCGCCAGCAAAATCACCATCACAATTCCGGTGCGCCAGACCTGCGCATCGGTCGCGTTGTAGGTCGAACCGGAAATCCAGGTCAGCACTTGCGCCATTCGCGGGTCACCACTTGCCTGCAACATCATCAAAAGCATGGTGAACGCGGTGCTTAACGCCATCCCCGCCAGTAACATACGGTGTGGGGAAAATCCACCGCGGCCGGCGGCGATCATAATGATCAACAGCGTCACCGCCGCGCCGAGACTGCCTGCAGGTAACAGCCAGCCAAAGGCATTACCCGGCACCAGAAACAGCATCAACACCACGCCAAACGCCGCGCCGGAGCTAATCCCCAGCACTTCCGGGCTTGCCATCGGGTTTCCGGTCAGTCGCTGAATAATACAGCCCGCCACCGCCAGCATGACGCCCGCAAACAGCGCCGCCATAATTCGCGGCCAGCGCCAGGGCATTAAATCCTCGAGCAACGCCCCGCTCGCCCACGTCCAGCCGTGCGCATCACGACCAAACGACAGCGCCACCACCACAGCCATCAACAGCAGCACGCCGCCCGCGAGGGCAAACGCCAGCACATGTTGGCGTTCAGCCGCGACACGATCGTTGACCTTCATATCCGGCGCGCTAATGCTGCGTAAACGCGGCAGCAGCCACAGTAGCAGCGGCGCACCGATCAACGCAGTGACCGAACCGGTGGACACTTCCATCCACACGCGAGTCAGCCAGAGGATGATTTGATCGGAAAGCCAGAGGATCAGCGCACCAATCAACGACGCCAGCATCAGTCGTGGCAGCAGACGCCGCGCCCCCAGCATTTTTGCCAGCAGCGGCGCGAACAACCCGATAAAGCCGATAATCCCCACAGCGTTCACCAGCAGCGCACTGATGACAATCGCCAGCGACAGCGCCGCCAGACGCGCAAGCGACAAGGCCAGCCCGAGATTGCGCGCCACGCCATCATCAAGCCCCATCAGGGTTAACGGACGAAGTAGCAGCAACGTCAGCATCACACCGCCCAGCAACTGCGGCCATAAACGCTCAACGCCGCCCCAGTCGGTTTGCGTCAGCGTTCCGGTGCTCCACAGGAACATGCTTTGCAGCTGGTCGTGATGGAAGATAACCAGTAGC
>ERZ1035048.448-NODE-448-length-12657-cov-5.885732_pt1 | contig 12657 bp, 12 predicted proteins | sample MGYA00520587_ERZ1035048 | MGnify/ENA primary metagenome ERZ1035048 (study PRJEB33766, sample SAMN09781693) | gut metagenome | biome: gut microbiome | host: Homo sapiens | place: Madagascar | study: EMG produced TPA metagenomics assembly of the PRJNA485056 data set... | reverse complement strand
ATAACTTTAATGATATAATGTCGTCAATGAAACCTTCTGTAAACTATTTTGTTGAAAGTGTTTTGCCCGGAATGGAAGGCAAAATGAATGTATCTATGGAATTTAATAAAATAAGTGATTTTCACCCGGACAGCATTGTACAAAAAATTGAACCGCTAAGAAAATTGCTTGCACTGCGTGAACAATTAAGTGATTTACGTAACAGAGCTGCCAGTAACGAAAAGCTGAAAGATCAGCTCTATCTATTAACTATTAACAGTGATTAATCTCCTTCAGACTACAATGGTTTTTAGGAAAAATGAAAAATGAATACCGACAAGTTGATATCTAAAACTGATTTAGTTCCTGATAATGACAGTCTTGACAGAATCATTGATACGACTCAGGCAGTGAGACTGGATTCAGACCGTAACAGGTTTAAATCTCAGATAAGCTCATTCTTGTCAGAAGTTGCTTCAGGAACGCTTGTTGTATCCAGTGATATTATTGGTAGTATTGAAAAACGTATTGCTGCAATTGATGATCTTTTATCAAAGCAGGTCAGTTTAATAATGCACTCTCCTGAATTTCAGAAAGCAGAATCATCCTGGACTGGAATATATAAACTGGTTCAGTCCAGTATTACAGAGAATACACAAATTCGGATTCTACATTGTACAAAGCAGGAATTGTTGAAAGATTTTAAATCTGCATCAGATTTTGATCAGTCAATGCTTTTTAAAAGTATTTATGAAAGTGAATATGGAACTTTTGGTGGAACACCTTTTTCTGTTTTCATTGGTGATTATTATTTTGATAACCTGCCACAGGATATTGAGCTTCTGGAACAAATATCCCATGTAGCAGCAGCGGCACATGCTCCGTTTTTAAGTTCTGCGGCTCCAGGGATGTTATCGATGAACTCGTTCAGCGACTTACCACAGCCAAGAGATCTCTCAAAATTATTTGAAACAACGGATTATACCCGATGGCGAAGTTTCAGACTTACTGACGACAGTCGATATACAGGGTTAACGATACCCAGAGTGCTGGGCAGAATGCCATATGGTACTATGACCGTTCCTGCTGAAACATTTAATTTTGAAGAGCATATAGATGAAATAAATAAGGGGAATGATTATCTCTGGGTTAATGCTGCGTACGAATTAGCCATAAGGATTATTAATTCGTTCGAAGACTATGGCTGGTGCGCTGCTATCCGTGGTGTGGAAGGAGGGGGACTGGTGAAATCATTACCAGCATATAATTACACATCACATACAGGTGAGCGGATACTGCAATGTCCCACAGAAGTTGCCATATCAGATCGCAGGGAAAAAGAACTGTCAGATCTTGGCTTTATCCCCCTTGTGTATTGTAAGGGAACAGACTATGCAGTTTTTTTTGCTGTTCAGTCGATAAATAAACCCAGGCTTTATAATACAGCAGAGGCCAGTGCCAATGCCAGATTGTCAAGCCAGTTACCATTTATTCTCGCTACATCAAGATTTGCTCACTATCTTAAATCTATTGTCCGGGATAAGGTGGGAAGTTTTATTTCTGCAGCAGAATGTCAGATTTATCTGCAAAACTGGATCATGCAATATGTTGTTGCGTCAGATAATGCCGGACAGGAGACCAAAGCACGTTATCCATTACGTGAAGCTTTAATTGAAGTGTCCGATATACCCGGTAATCCGGGCAGCTACAGAGCGGTTGCCTGGCTGAAACCTCATTTTCAACTGGAAGGGTTAAGCATGTCGTTACGTCTGGTTGCAGACCTTCCGGCAGGTGTGAACTGAAGACAGATTAAGGTGAATCATGGCTAAATTAGAAGAATGCCAGTTTATTCAGATAAAAATTGACGGTAAAGCATTGACAGGAACTTCGGAAGAAAGTGAATATCAAGGCTGGATGGAAGGATACGCATCAGGTGGGCTGCAGGCCTATTCAGGTACTGATGGCGTGGTATTTGATGCCATCAACGTGTCGTTGCTTATGACGCCCGGATGCGGCAGTTTGCTTGAGGCATATCTCAGAAGAGGTTATAAGAATATAGATTGTACAGTTGTTACCCGCAGTAGTGATAAATTTGGTGGGACTTATGAATCATTAAAAATTGAATACACTGACACTGAATTTCAGTATGTTACATTTGAACAATCTGAAGGGCGGTTGTTTTTATGTACATCTGTCATCGTTCGGGGAACTGTAAGAGTCACGATGCAGGTACCTAATGATAAAGATACAGGGCTGGAAAAAGTAGGCCCCATCTGCTATGATATTGCTGCTAAAAAACTGATATAATAACATTCTGGAATGTATATACTCTGGTTTTTTTGTTGCATAAACATCAGCAGGCTTTATTGTGATACAATTTCAGCCGCTGATGAGCGGTCCGCCTCGTTGTCCAGATTACAGCAGTGTCAGCAGGCGGGCAAAACTGCCCAGTGTCAGTTTCACAACGTCCACCGGGGGTGAAATCTCGCATCTGGTGATGGATTCCATCGGGCTGAAAGTTTCCGGTGAAGGCTAGTGGAAAGTCAAAACACACGGCGAAAAATGGCATCGCACCTCGCGGAAGCTCCATCCGGCAGCCCCACCGAAAAATCAGGTCAGCCGCTGCGGACGACGCTTACGACACCCGGTTATGTCACGATGAATTACGTTGTAAGAAGAGCAGAGTCCTTTCCCTCCGCGAAAGGGAGCAGATTACTGGCCCGCTGAATACGCAGACAGCAATCGTGCTGTTGCGAACCAGCGACTGAGCGGGAGCAATGCCCGGAGGAAATGGACAACAGATGACAACCGGCAAACGGCCATGTACAGGATAAAACAGCTGTTCTGAGGTTCACTGACATTGAATGGTCATGATGGCCTGGTGCAGAGACTCTGGCTGTGGCGGCACTAAACAAAGTGACGAAGGCGGGCATACCGGAAAGCATGCGGATGGCCTGAAAACTCAACCGGATGCAGAGAGGCTCACCCGAAATCTGATTCATTTAACAAAGCCCTGTGCTGATGTCTGTGGCAGTTATGCCAGGTCCGTTTATTTAGTGATATTTTCCGTAATAAAAACCTGTCAGCTATAGTATTTTTCAGTGTAACTGACATAATCATAAATCATGAAACTATTGAGCAATCTGGTCTGTTATAGTACTGATTAATATACAATCATGACTGTTCATGTGTTTTAACTATAAAAGATGGTTAAAATGAAATCTTTTCTCATGAAATTAAGTGGAGACCGGATATTAAACAATAATATTGACCGTTATATAAAAGATGAGATATCCATGTTATTATCATCCAGGACGACAGACAGTAATTTAGACATAATTCCTTTGGTGTGTGATTCAGTACTTAACTATGGAGTGAAAAGTACATTACCTGACGAAGCAGAAAAGCAACAAGAACAATATGAATATACAGCAAAACTGTCCACAGCGCTGAATAAGTATGAACCCCGGCTGAAAAAAATAAAAATAAGCCATAAATATACGAATGGTACACAATCAGTTTGTACAGTCACAGCAAATATATATGATAAACAGATATCCTTTGATATTTGCTGGAACAAAATAACTGATAAATATATTGTGTTATGAGCAGATTATTGTCCTATTATCAGAAAGAACTGAGTTTTCTCAGAAAACACGGAAAGAGATTTGCAGAAAAATACCCCAATCTGGCTCGTCGACTCGGCTATCAGGATGGGGAATCAGAAGATCCTCATGTTGAACGACTGGTTGAATCTTTTGCTTTTTTAAGTGCAAGGATCCATCAGCGTCTTGATGAAGACCTGCCTGAAGTCATGGAAGCATTACTGAAAAATCTTGTACCGCAGTTTCTTTATCCGTATCCATCGGCATGTATTATAGCGACAGAACCAGATCCTGTAACGAGCGGGCTTACTTCCCCTGCACAGGTTCCTGTCGGGACTTATTTACATGCTCGTTATAACCGTGAATCTTTTTGTACGTTTCGTACAGTTTATCCATTAACCATATTGCCTGTAACCGTCAGATATGCCGGACTGGATTACTGTAAAAATTCATCCATCTGGGAACTTAATATTATCCTGTCACTATGGTCAGGGGCGTCTATGGATACTGATAAAATTCGTTTCTATATAAATGCTCCTGATAATATAGCAGGCACAATCTATACATTATTACTTTCAGAAGTGGAGTATGCAGAACTTGATATAGATAATGATATTTTTCAGTTATCTCAGTCAGATATATCCTGCGTAGGCTTTGAACCATCGGAAACAATGCTTCCTGAAGGCGGGTATGCATCATATATTCATAAATTTATGCTGGATTATTTTTCTTTCCCTGATAAATTTTATTTTTTTGATGTAAAACTTCCTGGCAATAATAGAAAAATTGCAACACAGCATATAAAACTAAAGATCAAATTTAATCTTTCATATATGACATATAACATAGACCGTATGAAACATAACGTAAATGCGGACATATTTAAAATTAATTGCACCCCTGTAATAAACCTCTTTGAACGGCGATCAGAACCTGTGCAGATTACACCATCCTGCGCAGAATATAAGGTTATCGGGGATATAAGGTATCCGAATGAAGTGAAAGTATGGTCAGTTGTTAATGTGATATTACACAGGCGAAAAGGAGATGATACTGAAACCATATTTATTCCTCCACTTTCGGGACTCGAACACTCCGTCAGTAGTGATATATACTGGTCCAGTATAAAGAGATTAGCCGTTGATGACGCCCCCCCTCAGGAAGAAATCTTTATCAGCCTCTCACATAAAGATAAACGTTTCTGTGACCTGGATTGTGATGGCATAATTACAATGGAGCTGCTCTGCACTAACGGGAATATTCCCTTATGCATTGAGCCTGAAGATTTTCACTCCGAGCTCCCGGTCGCCGATCTACGGATCATGATGTTGCACCGTCCGACTGAAACTATCCCACCAGTTTCATTAAGTAAAATAAACTGGAGAATAATATCACAATTATCCCTGAACCATGTCATGCTTAGTAGTGATAATGGCGCGGCCTTACTTAGGGAAACATTAGAAATATATAATTATAACCAGAACCCAGTCAACAGCAGGTTTATCAGCTGGATACATGATATGCAGGTAACTCCTGTTACATCCCGACTTTCAAACGAAAAACCAGGTTCAGTAGCAAGAGGAATAGAAATTTTAATTATTATGGATAACGATGCATATACAGATCCAGACTATTATCTTTTTTGTTGTTGTCTGGAACGTTTTTTAGGACATTTTGCACCTGTGAATAGCTTTACAAAAGTTATAACTCAGATAGAAAATAAAAAACATACCAGGAAATGTTGGCCGGTCAGAGCGGGGCGCTTATCGTGGCTCTGATTACGTTTAAAAATAAATTTAATATATTCCGACAAATAAGGCAGTTATTATCTCTGTATCAGAAAACAGAAAATGATCTGGAAAGTACATTAGATGATAAATTCTTTTTTTCATCAACACTGTCATTAGATTCACCGAATGGTCAGGTGGAAAATATAAACAAAGATAATGTCACAGGGCATTTTCATTTTTCAGTTTATCATTTCGGCCTTACCGGCGCTATGGGTGTATTACCTCTTGTCTATACCGAGTGGCTGATTGAGAGAGAAAGTCGTTATAATGACCGCAGCGCTAAAGCATATTTAGATATATTCAACCACCGGATGTATTGTCTGGCTTATATGGCGTGGCACAAGATACATTGCTCATCGCAATTGTATCTGGACGAAGATCATATCATTAGTGATGTTATTCTGTCTCTTTGTGGTATGCAGCAAACACCTTATTGTTTTCCGGGATTACAACATGCGAGATTTTACGCAGGTCCAGTAAGGTCATTATCTGGTCTGGAACAAATGCTTAAACAGAGTTATCAGATACCTATTCAGGTTGAACCATTTTATGGTTGTTGGGAAGAAATATCCCATCCAGAAAAATGTATTCTGGGGAAGAATATTTTACCATTAGGCTCTGGACCGGTAATAGGAAGCTTCCGCTGGGATATAAACTCTGGTTTTAAAGTCATTATCGGTCCTACGGATGTCATGTCTGCGAAGAAATTTATGGCAGGAGGCGTTTACCACCAGTCGGTGAAGGAACAGATTAAGTTATATGTTGGGATCGCGTTAAATTTTTATCTGGAGATTAAAATTGATTCGTCCTCAATGCCCTGGATTCCTCTGGGTGAATGCACTCTCGGGACGGATGCAACAGCAGGTAAAGGCCGAAGAAAAAAAATACAGATACAATACATTAATTGAGGGGCTGATTATAATGAGTTATTCCGAAAAATATATTAAAAACCAGGACAAACATTTTCTGAGTCTCCATGGTAAGTTAATTGATAGCCTGTACCCTGTTTCGTTGCGTGGCTCAGAGAGTTTATCTGAAATTTTCAGTTATGATTTAACATGTTTTACAACTGACACCAGTTTTCCGGTAGAAAAACTGAATGGGATGTCCCTTACATGTAAAATTGGAAACAGGAAACAATTATATCCTTCCCGTTTTATAAATGGGATCATAACCAGTGTTAATTGTACAGAAACAGGAGATAATAATATTATATGTAACATGTTAATTCAACCCCGACTGGTATTACTGACGTTAGGAAAAAAGACCCGAATCTGGAAAAACAGTTCCGTGCCTGATATTATTTTTTCTGTATTGAAAGAGTATGATATAAGCGGTATTCAAAATAGGCTATATAATAGATACGCTGATGCGGAATATATTGTTCAATATAAAGAATCAGATTATGCTTTCATTTCAAGATTGATGTCTGAAGCTGGTATTTATTATTTTTTTGAACATGATAAAAATAATCATAATATGATTATTGCAGATGGCGTATCATCTCATACTACTGTAAGCAAAATAGGTTTAAAACTGTTTACAACAACAAGCGATGAATCACCAGAAACCGTCCGAAATCTGAACATGTCATCACAACTCCTGCCGGGTAATTTTTCTCTGTCAGGATACGACCTTCAAAAAGTAGCAAGAATAGATGTAAAGTCGAAAATATTGCCAGGCTCCGGAGTACTCAGTGACATTGATTTTGATGACATTACCCCCTTAAATGACAGGGAACAACTGTCCAGAAAACTTGATGTTATGATTAAATCAGCCGAAGGTAACAAAACATGCTGGCATGGTAATACAGGAGCATGGTGGTTATCCTGTGGTGAACGTATTCGGATTGATCGTGGTAAAGGGAATGCGAGTAATTATTATGTTGCATCTGTTACTGTAGATACTGGTAACTGCCTTGAGTCTTTTTCCGGAAACTTCTGTAGCAGGATAAAATTATTCAGGGATAATATAAACTGGTGTCCTGCCAGTACTGAGCCCAAATCCAGAATACCGGGTGTCCTGGTTGCTCAGGTTGTAGGTCCTGAAGGCGAAGATGTTTATACAGACAAATATGGAAGAATAAAGTTAAAATTTCCGTGGGAGGATACAAACACACACGACAACGTATCCTGCTGGGTCAGAGTGGCTCAGGGGTGGTCTGGTACAGGATTTGGCTGTCAGTTTATACCAAGAATTGGTAGTGAGGTTTTGGTCAGTTTTATGCACGGTGACCCTAATCATCCCGTTGTTATTGGATGCGTATACAATGAGAAAAATAAACCTCCCTTTGAACTGCCAGGAAAGAAGAATATCTCTGGTCTTGTTACCAGAAGCCTGAAAAATGATGATCACACCAGAGGTAACTGGATCCTTTTTGATGATAAAAAGGACGATGAACGTCTGTCGATCAAAGCTCAGAAAGATTTTTTGTTAATCGCAAATAACGACGCCATTACTGATGTAAAAGGTCGGTCACAGCTGACAGTTGCAGATGGAAAAAATACACATATAAAACAGGGTGACGATATAACTGATATAAGCAATGGTTGTTTAAAAAGAAATGTTTATGGAGATATGAAAATCAATATATCTAATGGTAATCTGGAGCTAATAACAAATGGGGGTACTGGTGCTATAAAGACGGATCGAACGCTAACTGTGGAATCCCGGCAGTCAATTGTATTCAGGGTTGGTTCAAATAAAATAGAAATATCGCCGGCAGGAATAATAATTACAGGCACAACAATAAAAACGGAAAGTAAAGCTACTCTGGAGATAAAGGGGATTATGACAACCATTCAGGGGGAAGCTATGGCGAAAATCAGTGGCGGTATAATAAACATAGGTTAACGATATGGGGCACTCAATGTCACACTGGGAACATGAGCTGCATAAACTGGTTTATCACCACAAGCCAGTCAGCGTGAGCGACTGGCTTGTGACGAAATTCATGTCATCCAGTACAGCAGAAACAGAACCAGTACTCAGGAATATTCACCAGTATCTCAATAATCCTTGCGAGGAGTTACGATGGAAAATATTTGAACAGACAAACGAAGCGGGTTTTGGTACTAAAGAAGGCATACTGGGGTTGGCTGTATTTTTTATGGGGGGGAGCATGAGTCCGAAAGAGTATGAACCCGTTTATCCGCCCGAAAATACGGTAAACAGACTGATGCTTTGTATTCTCATGATGCTGGCGATGTCTGATCCGGGATCGCCACAGAGAGGTACTGAAATACTACTTTCAGAGTGGAACATCTATACAGGAAAGAACATATGTCAAAGCCAGCAGCCAGAATAACAGATATGCATATGTGCCCACTGATTACGCCAGGGATCCCTCCAGTACCACATATCGGAGGACCACTGTTGCAGCCGGGGGCACTAAACGTGCTTATATGCGGAATACCTGCTGCAACAGTAGGCACTATGGCTATGTGTACAGGAGCAACAGATGTTGTTATATCCGGAAGTTCAAAAGTCTTCATTGGTAACATGCCTGCAGCAAGAGTGGGTGATTTCTGCTCACATGGAGGCACTATTATCAGCGGAGCTCCGACAGTTTTATTGGGATAGTTAATGTCTTTAATAAATACAAATAATTTGTTACTGAATATTAATTCAGAAAATCCGTCCGGTTGTTGTATTGAGTATGATCCTGTCTACCATGAAATCAGTCAGGCAAAGGAAAGTGACCCGGAGTATCTGCTGGAAGGAAAGTGGAGTGTCAATGAACCCAGATATGCAGACTGGTCAAAGGTAAAAAAGCTTTGCGAACAGGTTCTGTGTCATCAAAGTAAAGATCTCCAGGTTGGTTGCTGGTATGTGGAATCGTTGTACCAACTTTATGGTACAGAAGGCTTGTCATGTGGTCTGTCTTTTCTTTACGAATTAATTCAGCGTTTCTGGTCGACCATGTGGCCATCTCTGGAAGATGGAACCGAACTGCGTTACAGTAAACTGATAAAACTGGATAAAAGTATTTATGAGATCCTGCTTGAATATCCTGTATTGAAAAGAAAAAATGTGACCTTATCATACTGGTATCGGGCTTTATCTTTTGAACACAGCTTAAGTGTTAATCCGGAAAAAAATCTGACGGCAGATTCCGACGGGCCGGAAGTATTATCAATGGAAGCTTTCCGCCGGAAAGCCGGAAACATTTTACACGAAGATATCCATCACAAGTTAAAATCTTTATCAGTTATATTCCAGAAGCTGGAAGAAGTGGAATCCAGCTACTTCTTTTACAGTACTGACAGTATGCATCATATATTCAGTAAAACCAAAAGAGGCATTCATGATTTGAAAGAACTTCTTAAAAGTTTTCTTCCCGCTGAAACATATGAGTCCCCATCCGGCGTTACTTCATCTGTTTTTTTCCCTGGGGATGATGACGAACCAGATATGCATCCCCGAACTGTTACAGATGGTACAGATATGACCCGAGAGAGAGCAATTGAACTGATGATGACAATTGCAGCATTCTTCCGTAGTACAGAACCATCAAGTCCGGTACCATATTTAATTGAAAGAGCAGTAAGATGGGCAGATATGTCTTTAGCTGAGTGGCTGGAAGAACTGGTAGAGGATAAAGCGACCATAAAAAATATAAATAATATACTGAAAGGTGGGGAATGATCTCTGTAACCCGAATATTTCTCAGTATTTTCACTGTTGGTTTGTTTTTAGCCGGCTGTAGTTCGGGCTATGAAGAGAAGAAGAAAGCTGCAATTAATAATCTTCACGCAAATTTTGCAAGTAGTTCAGTTATTATTCACCTGAGTCCACAGCCGGACCTGAATGCACGGGACGGGTTGCCAAATAGTTGTGCTGTATTAATAATCCAGTCAGGTAAAAAGCAGACATTACGGGAATTAATGGAAAATCCTGTTATGGTAAAACAATTGTTCAATGACGCAGGGAGCATGAACGATATTCTCAAAGTTGATCGTTATTTTGCTATGCCCGGGCAGAAGGCAACACTACATATTGATCGTAGCGAAAATGCCCGATATGTAGGTATCATAGCAGGATATTATCCTTTTCCTTCAGAACAACATACTCTCATATTCGATATACCGGTTAATGTTGTCGAACATGGCTTATTCAGTAAAACTCTTTCTGCCTCTCTGGGAATACTTGAAACAAGCATCATACTAAAGAAAGAACAAATCACAGGAACCATTACCGGTAAAGAGGGCATCTGATATGTTAGAAGAGCAAAAACCCATATGCTGGTTTTCAGGATTATATCTGCAACCCCAGCATTTTCAGTCTATGGATCTTCACCACAGTTATATGTTTGCACAACACAGAATTATGAGTCAGCCATGGAATTTTGGCTATTATGAGTGTGATATTACCCCGAATAAACTCAGGGAATCAGTATTAAAGGTTGAGAAATTAAAGGTTATACTCCCGTCTGGCTGCTATCTGGAATACCCGGGTAACTGCTCAGTACCTGACAAGCATTTGTTTATATCTGAGCTGGAAGAAGGGCAGGAGAAAATGTTATGGCTCGCTCTCCGGTGTTTTGAACCAGGTTTTCAGAATGCCTCTTATAACACTGAAAAAATAACAAATACTCGCTGGATTTGCTCTGCAGAACAAAAAATGCGTGACGTATATCTCGATGGGCCGGAAACAGAAATAATCAGGCTGAATTATAATCTTCAGATTCTTACGGATGAAGAGAAAGAACAAGTTGTGGATTATGAAATAATTCCGTTGGTCAGGATAAAAAAAATAAATAATAGTATTGAGATAATGCGCGATTATGTTCCTCCCTATATAAGTCTTGCTAATTCTTCCTGTCTGAGAAATAAGATTGAGAATATATATACCTTACTGTATAAGGCTGTCTGTAGACTTGATGAATGCAAGCATACAGAACTGAATGTTACGCAGTGCAGGAAAAACGGTAACATAGTCAGACTTCTTGTTCTTTGTATCATGAACAGGATACTGTCATTATTGAAGCAGTGGATAAATGAGAAATCAATACATCCATGGTACTTTTATTCAGTATTATGTCAGTTTATCTGTGAACTGTCATCCATGGATAAAGGTCCTTCATTGACCGTAAAGGATAGCGAGACTGATAAATTACCTGACTATAATCATTTTGACCAGTCCGGCTGTTTCGGAATAATAGAGGAGAAGTTGAATGATATCATGCAGAAAATATGTACAGATAATAACATAAGAATACTCATGCAAAAAAACAATTCCGGCTATGAGTATTCCGCTATATTTGATACTAATATATCCAGAACCAGTACTGTATATATGATGTTGCAGTCGGAAAAATTTATATCTCTGAATAAACTGTTAACAGACGTTAATGATATAAAACTGTCAGCCAGTGAGAGTCTAAACCAAATAATACAACACGCTTTACCAGGGGTTACATTAACACTGCTTAAATCAGCTCCGGGCGGACTTCCTGAGAGACGCGACACAATCTGGCTGAAGGTCGAGACTCATAGTGAAAGATGGAATATGATTCAACGGACGAAAAGAATATCCTGTTACTGGCCGGCAGCTCCTGAAGATCTTACTATAGAAATAGTGATAAATGTTGATGGATAATGGTGAAATATAAAACATTATCCAGAGAAAATCCTGTAGGAATGTCGTTCTGATATTAAACATAAGTGACTGCAATGGACTTACTTAATTGTTACATACCTGTATTCAGACTCCTTATCGAGGTTGAATCAAATTCGTCGGAATATGATAATTATGAACTAGTGAGAAGCAAATTTACAGAGAGAATAGAGCAGGCTGTAACTCAGTCAGAATCAATACAGGTAACCGATTATGAACGTGATGAAGCATTATTTGCTGTTATTGTCCTGATTGATGAAGCAGTTCTTTGTTCTTCACTACCATTTCAGCAAAAATGGCGACAAAACCCTCTTCAGCATAAATATTTCGGGAGTTTTCTGGGAGGAGAACTTTTTTATTCCCGACTTGAGAATATAGATAAAGAATATAAAGAGGTTCTGTTAGTGTATTTTTTTTGTCTTCTTCTGGGATTCAAGGGTAAATATATAGAGGAAAATAACGATTTTATTGATGACTATATAAAAGCATTTAAAAGTGAAAAATTGTCAGATTTACCAGAAATAAAAAAAATAACAGAACCAGCATTAAAGAATAGGCGACATTGTTATTCTTATTTAAATTTAATACCTTTACTGATGATTAGTTTATTTACATGCTACATCTCTTTTTCGGTTATACTAATGTTTAAATAGGCTGTTATTGCA
>ERZ1035048.445-NODE-445-length-12791-cov-14.326084_pt1 | contig 12791 bp, 8 predicted proteins | sample MGYA00520587_ERZ1035048 | MGnify/ENA primary metagenome ERZ1035048 (study PRJEB33766, sample SAMN09781693) | gut metagenome | biome: gut microbiome | host: Homo sapiens | place: Madagascar | study: EMG produced TPA metagenomics assembly of the PRJNA485056 data set... | reverse complement strand
TGCTTCCCTGTTGCTGGCTGCTTCGGGGCAAGTGCTGGCACAGTCTTCCGGACAGATTGGAGGACAGGTCTTCGATGAGAATGGAGATCCCGTAGTGGGTGCCCAGATTTTAGTAAAAGGTTCTAAGACAGGAACTGTGACCGACATTGACGGTAAGTTCAGTCTGCCAAGTGCAAAACAGGGCGAGGCAATCGTCATCAGTTATCTCGGTATGGATTCCCAGACAGTGAAGGCAGCTCCGGGCATGAAGGTAAACATGCACTCGCAAGACCGTCAGCTCGACGAGGTCATCGTTGTAGCTTATGGTGAGCAGAAGAAGTCGTCTTTCACTGGTTCTGCAGGCGTATTGGATGCCGATAAAATAGCCGTGCGCCCAGTAAATAATGTGGCTGATGCCTTGGAAGGACAGGTGGCTGGTGTGCAGATGTACAAGTCTTCAGGTGATCCTTCGGCAACTCCTTCTTTCTTGATTCGTGGTATCAGTTCTATCAATGCCAACCAGGAACCATTGATTATCCTGGATGGTGCACCATTCTCTGGTTCATGGAATGATATCAACCCAAACGATGTGGCTTCCATGACCGTATTGAAGGATGCTGCATCCAATGCTCTTTATGGAGCCCGTGGTGCCAATGGCGTCATCATGATTACTACTAAGAATCCTCAGAAAGGCAAAACCGTGGTTACGCTGGATGCCAAGTGGGGCAGCACGAGCCGTGCCACCCAGGATTATGATATGATTTCCGACCCAGGACAATATTATGAGTTGCAGTATGGTGCTGTCTATCGCAATAATATCGCCAATGGCATGACTCCTTATGCTGCCCATGCCGCAGCCAACAAATCTATTATCAGCAGCGATACTTCCAATGGCGGTTTGGGTTATCTCTGTTATGCAGTGCCAGACGGCCAGTATCTCATCGGTGATAATGGCAAGCTGAATCCGAATGCTACTCTTGGCAATCGTGTATATTATAAGGGTAAGGTATATACTGTCACTCCAGACAACTGGTTGGACGAGTCTATGCGTCACACCTTGCGTCAGGAATACAACGTGAGCGTGAATGGTGGTAACGATGCGGCTCAGATGTATGCTTCCTTGGGTTATCTCAATGAACCTGGTATCGCCTATGGTTCTGGTATCAAGCGCTATACCGCCCATCTGAAGTCAACCTTGAAGGCTAACGAATGGTTGAAGGTGGGTGGCAATGTGAACTATGCACATACCAATACCGACCAGGCTGGTTCTAACTCTGGCTATAATGTCTTCTATGCAGCGAGCCGTATAGCTCCGATTTATCCTCTTTATATACGTGATGGCGAGGGCAATATCATGACCGACCAGAATGGTAAGATGTGTGACTATGGTGATGGTGCAGTCAACGGACTTGTGCGTAGCGTAGTAGCAAAGCAGATCAATTCGTTGAAGGACGACCAGTTGCAGACCAATAATTCAGTGGCTAATTCCTTCTCTTTGGCTGGTTTTGCCGACATCACTCCTACATTTGTCAAGGGATTGAAGTTGACTCTCAATGGCACGGTGAGTGATTATGAGTATCGCTATACCTCCACTTATCAGCCTTTCTATGGTTGGGGTGCAATGTCTTATCCGGAGGGACAGGTGAGCAAGAGCCATAGTCGTACGTATGCAACCAACTTCCAGCAACTCATCAATTATGCCCATAGCTTTGGCAATCACAATATGACTCTGCTCTTCGGTCATGAGAATTCTACTTCTACAGACGAGGGCGTAAGTGCTACGCGTTCTGGTATGTTCTCTTATTTCGACAACCAGGAATTGAGCGGTGCCATCAAGGTTCAGGACGGCAATTCAAACCAGTCAAAATATAATACCGAGGGCTATTTCTTCCGTGGTATGTATGATTATGACGGCAAGTATTTTGCACAGGCTTCCTATCGCTGTGATGCATCTTCCAACTTTGCTCCTGGTCATCGCTGGGGTAGTTTCTATTCCTTCGGTGGTGCTTGGATTCTCACCAAGGAGAAATGGATGGAGAGCAGCAAGGGATGGCTCGATATGCTGAAAGTGAAGGCTTCCTTCGGTCAGCAGGGTAATGATGGTATCGGCAGCAACCTCTACCGCGACCTCTATGTGGTGCGCAATAATAATGGCGAGGTGGCTGTTACTGTCAGTTCCAAGGGTAATCCTAACATCACTTGGGAGACCAATACCAATGTCAATGCAGGTGTGGAGTTCGGTATGTTCAATAATCGCCTGACAGGTAGCTTGGAATATTTCTATCGCAAGACCACCGATATGCTCTGCTATGTCTATTATCCTAAGTCATACGGCTATGATGGTATCTATGACAATGTAGGCGATATGGTAAACAAGGGTGTGGAACTTTCCCTCTCTTATGATGCCATCCGTACCAAGGACCTGGTGTGGAACATCAATCTCAATGCCACCCATTATCGCAATAAAATCGTCTCTCTGAATCCAGACAATATCAACAGTACATTGGAGGGTCATGGCGGATATGTAAGTGAATTCTACTTCTATGGTGAGGGACTTCCGATGTACACCTGGCGTATGCCAAAGTATGCAGGTGTGGCAGAGGATGGACAGTCTATGTGGTATGTGACCGACGAACAGGGTAATACTACGACCACCACCACTTATAATGATGCGACAGACTATAACTGTGGCAATCCAACTCCAGATATCTATGGAGGTTTTGGTACCAGTGTGAATTTCAAGGGATTCGACTTGGCGTTCAATTTCTCCTATTCCATCGGTGGTAAGGTGCTTGATGAGGGATACAGAAACCTGATGGGCAGTCCTACATCCACCAGTCTGGGATACAATTTCCATAAGGATGTGCTCAAGGCATGGTCAGAGGATAATACCTCTTCTAATATACCTCGTTTCCAGTTTGGTGATGACTATTCCAACTCTACTTCCGACCGATTCCTGACCAATGGCAGCTGGTTGAGCCTGAACAACATCAACCTGGGCTATACATTCCCTAAGGTATGGTCGAGCAAGTTGGGCTTCAGCAAGATGCGTGTCTATGCCTCTGCAGATAATGTCTGTCTCTGGACCAAGCGCAAGGGCCTTGATCCTCGAACCAGTTCTGCAGGTTCTCCAGGTACTGAGAACTATTCGTTCACACGTACCATCTCGGCAGGTATAACACTCCAATTCTAACTCTCAAACAAAAGGACGATTATGATGATGAACAAGAAAATAATGAAGATGGCTGTGATGCCATTCATGATATTGGCTGCTTCTTCCTTGATGCAGAGTTGTATAGAGGAAGAGTTTCCTACTGATTATGCGACAGGTGAGCAGATGCAAACTGCCAAGAACCCTGGCAAGATATTGCTCAACGGCTTGAATGCCAAAATGGTGGAGCAGTTCTCTTATAACGGAGCACAGGTGGCATACGACTGGGGTTATCCAAGTCAGATGCTGATACGTGACATCCTGGGTGGCGATGAGCCTGTTAGCAACGTTACCAATGATTACTTGGCATGGATAGCCGACGGCACCTCGCTCAATGTGTTCTCGCTCTATACCTATTCTTATTATTATGACTTGGTGAGCAATGCCAATAACATGGTGGAGAAGTTCGGTTCTGATGATTCTGACCAGAAGGCATACGCCGGTGCGGCTCGTGCCTACAGAGCATTGGCTTATCTCGACATGACCCGTATGTTTGAGTACAAGACCACGGGCTTCAGCAGTTTGGATGCTCAGGCAGAGAAAAGCAAGGTGGCTGGACTCACCGTGCCTATCGTGACAGAGAAGACAACCGCCAAGGAGTCTAAGAATAATCCTCGTGCTCCATTCTATACCATGTATCGTTTCATCCTGAACGACCTGAAGTTGGCGGAATCAGAGATGAAGGGTTTTGAACGTGCCAACAAGACACAGCCAGATGAGAGCGTGGTCTATGGACTGGAGGCTCGTCTGTGGCTGGAGATGGCTACCCGTTTTGAGAAGAATCCAGAAGACTTGGCTACCCAGCTCGCTCATGAGGAAGATGCTGATGGCTACGCTAAGTTGGGTGTGACCACCGCTGATGAGTGCTATGCCAAGGCTGCAGAATATGCACAGAAGGCGATGGCGCTCGATGGCTATGCTCCGCTGAGCAGCGACGAGTGGCACAATGAGAAGACGGGCTTTAATCTTGCTACAGGTGCCTGGATGTGGTCTGCTTCTATGCAGGACAAGGATATGTTGACCTACTATTGGTATTCATGGTTGTGCTGGATGGGTTCCGAGGCTCCTAATCTCACATGGGGTGGTATGGGCACATATCGCTGCATCGACAAGTCTCTCTATGAGAAGATGCCTGATGCCGACTGGCGCAAGACCACATGGGTGGATCCTTCTGATGTGAATGCTACAGCGGTTCCTTCTAAGTATAAATCCATTCTCAAGTCAGACCAGTGGCAGGATCTCCCAGCCTATGCCGGCATGAAGTTCCGCATGAGCTCTGGCAATCAGACCGATTACAACGTAGCGATGCTTTTCGATATACCTCTGATGCGTGTAGAGGAGATGTACTTCATCTTGGCTGAGGCTAAGGCACACACACAGAACGTGGAGGCAGGCAAGATGGTCTTGACAGATTTCATGAACACCTATCGTTATACCGATGGTTCATACCAGTGTGCTGCTACCGATATGGATGCTTTCATCCAGGAACTGATGGTGCAGAAGCGCATCGAGTTCTGGGGTGAGGGACTTGTCTATTTCGACCGTAAGCGTCTCGGTATGCGCATCCAGCGTTATTATGATGGCAGCAATTATCCAGCCTCTGCCCAGCTCAATTCCAAGGAAGGCAAGGTGGCTCCATGGCTCAACTATTACATCTACGACTATGAGCGTGACCAGAATACAGCCGTGGTGCTCAATCCAGACCCAACGAATGCTGCGACCTCTCAGACGGATTATTGATTTCGGATTCATTTATAAAAGGATTTAGATTAGAAATTATGAAAAAGTTCATATATCAGATATTGATGGTGCTGGCTATAGGTGCAGGATTCACTGCCTGTGATAGCGATGATGACTACCAGCCTGGAGCACCAACCCCTGCCAACAGTATGCAGGTGTATTTCGATGCCGACAATACTGCCGACTATGTTTGTGGTCCTGGCGAACAGCCAGAGATGGAATTGAAGGTGTCTCGTGTGAATGACAGTGAGGCTGCCGAGGTGCCTATCGTCTGCAAATCGGCAAGTGAGGGACTCACCATCCCGTCATCGGTGAAGTTTGAAGCAGGTCAGAAGACGGCATCCCTCACCATCGGGGTGGGAGAAATGGAGGAGGATAAGAAGTATTCCTTCGACCTTGCCATTGATGAGGCTTACGCTGATCACTATAGCAGTCAGTTCAAGGGTACTTCCCATTTTAGCGGTTATGCATTGCAGGCTTCCTGGAAGACATACGTCAAGGATGCGGATATGACCTGGACCATCAACGGAAACCAGCAGAAGTGGACTGTGGATATCGAGCGCCTGGGTAGCACCAACCGCTATCGCATCAAGGATTTCGTAGGTTCCGGTCTGGACATGGTGTTCCTGGTAGGTGGTGTGGCATCGGGAGCAACTTCCTACAACAAGATTCTGCCATATACCAATTATTACAGTTATAATGACGGAACCGTAGATGGCTATTACCTCTATGATTCCAGCAAGGGTGAATGGCCTTCATGGACAGTGGGCGACAAGACCGTGTCTTATCTCTGCATCATGAACTCTTATATCGGTTATGGTGATTATTCCTATGTCTCCTTCAAAAAGGGCTATTGCGTATTCGCCACTTATTCCACAGCCTATACCGATGGAACTTCTGAAGGCTACAACTATATCGAAGTAATGTGGAATCCATAGGAGTGAAATGAGGAGTCATGAGCAATCTATAATTTCATGAACAAAATGGAATTTCATGAACAGAAGAAAATAAAATAACATTAAAATAGCAATAGAATGAAAAAGATATATAGCATATTATTCCTCCTCATTGCCGTTAGCCTGGGCTTCAGCTCATGTAGCGATGATGATGTCGTAAAGACACAGTTGGAGGCTCCCGCTATCTCATCGGATATCACGAAGGCCACCTCGCTGTCTTTCAACTGGCAGCCTGTGGCTGGTGCTACCCAGTATGCATACGAATTGTATGATGCCAATGACAACCGGGTGCTGGGAGATATGACAAGTGGTACAACCCTGATAGCCACTGGTCTGGAGCCTACCACCACCTACACCCTGAAGGTATGGGCATACGCAGCATTGACTGGCGATAAGAGTACATCACCTATCGCCACCCTTACCGCTACTACCACAGCCCAAACTCCTTTGGCTAACCCTGTACCTTCGGCAAGTTCTGCCAACGGCGGTGTAACCATCACCTGGCCTGAGGTGGAGAATGCCACCGGTTATTCTTACCACTATCAAGATGCAGACGGCAAGGAGGTGAGCGGACAGACGGAGACCAACAGTGTGCTTCTTACTGGTCTGGCTATCGGTGAATACACCATCTATATCACGGCTACAAGTTCTGACCCGGAATATGCCGATTCAGAGCCTATCGCACTGAAATTTGAGCGCACCAAGGCTGAGGTATGGCGCCATACGGGAACTTACACATCTGCAGCCCTTGGCGAGTCGTTTACCGCTACCCTCGTTCATTATGATGATGGCAGTTATACTTTGGAGAATCCGTTGGGTGAGGAAGGTTATAGCATCAACTTCACCGTTCCTGAGGGTTCTACCGAGATAACTCCTTCCACTACAGCCGACGACTATGGTTATTATTCCATCTATCTGAGCAGCAAGTATTATGTGAGCATCTATCCGTCAGGAGGCTATTCCAAGTTTACAGGCGATGAGTATGCTGGCGAGGTTTGGTTCTGTTCATATCTTTATGATTATGATGGCAATCAGATAGGTGATACTTATGGCTATGACGACTTCACCTGGAGCGATGGGGATGAGATCCCAGAGGGCTGCAGGGCGGAAGTGCCAGCCATGCTTACTACCACTTGGGGACAGTATGCGCCATTTTGGAACGATACACCAACCAAGGACGGCAAGCAGTGCCTTACGGGTTGTGTGGCTACATCCCTGGCTCAGATCTTGAATTATTACAAGTATCCAGCTCAGCTCTCTGATGGTACGGTGATTGATTGGGACAACATGCTTCCTTCTTATGAGGAAGGCAAATATACCGATGCTCAGGCTGCTGCCGTAGCTCTCCTGATGGCTCGTTGTGGCGAGGTTGTCAATATGCAGTATGGCACAGATGTGAGCACCAGTCAGGTATCTGATATTGAGAACTACGGTTTTGCAAAGAAGTTCGGCTATATCGTGAAATATTACGGTTATCGCGACTATCCTAACCAGCAGGATGCTAAGCTCTGGAAGGAAGTTATCTTCAAGGAGTTGAGTGCCGGTCGCCCAGTGCTTTATGGCGGAACATCCTATAAGAATGGAGAAAATAACTATTTCTCTCATTCCTTCGTGATAGATGGTTACAACAGCAAGGGTCTCGTGCATGTGAACTATGGTTTCAATGGAGCCGGTGATGCCTGGGTGCCTATCGACAAGATGCCGCTGAAGACAGGTGGCTGGGATGAGACTTTCGATACCTATCAGACTCTGGTAGTCATCCATCGTCCTCAGGATGGTGAAATCAATTATGAGCTTCAGCCACAGTAACGTAGAATTCTTATGGTTTGGGAAGAAATCCGTAATTAAGTAAACGATTTCATACAATTATAATAAGGAATTGCGTGGTTATTGCTTTTCTTTTTGTACCTTTGCATCCGTTTGGCAAAAATACTTACCAAATCATGAAGGAAAGAAAATTCATTTTGAATATCAGTTAATATCTAATAATAAATTAAAGTAATGGCTACACTTACAATTTCTATTATTGTCGTTTTTGTGCTGGGCTATGCACTCATAGCTACCGAAAGCTTGACAAAGGTAAACAAAGCAGCGATTGCCCTGTTGATGTTGGTAGGTTGTTGGACCCTCTACATGGTGGATCCAATGCAGTATCTTCAGTTGATGCACCCTGATTATACAGGCGGTGCTGCTGGAATGGTGGAGAAGGTGACCGGAATCATCCAGGAACATCTGGGCGATACCGCCACAACACTCTTCTTCCTGATGGGTGCGATGACCATCGTGGAAATCGTTGACCAGAACGGCGGATTCAACTGGGTTCGCAAGGTGATGAAGACCAAGTCGAAGCGTGCGCTCCTCTGGCGTATCGCTATCCTTACCTTCTTCCTCTCTGCTATCCTCGACAATCTGACCACCAGTATCGTGATGATCATGATTCTCCGAAAGCTCGTCACCGACCACAAGGACCGCATGGTTTATGCATCCCTCGTCATCATCGCAGCCAATTCGGGTGGCGCTTTCTCACCAATCGGCGACGTTACCACCATCATGCTCTGGAACAAGGGATTGATTACTGCAGCCGGCGTTATCGCCGAAATCTTCATCCCGTCTGTGGTTTCCATGGTGATTCCTGCCCTCATCCTTCAGACCATGTTGAAGGGCGAACTCGTGATGCCTGAGGTTTCTGCCCAGCAGAATGCATCGGTCAGCGATTTCACCGAAGGTCAGCGCAAGGCTGTGTTCTGGTTGGGAGTAGGCGGTTTGATCTTCGTTCCTATCTTCAAGAGTATCACCCACTTGCCTCCATTCGTAGGAATCCTCCTGGTATTGGGCGTTCTCTGGACTGCTACCGAAGTTTTCTATCGCGGTTTGCATCGTGGAGCTGATGCCGAGGGTACTCAGAAGCGAGTAACCAAGTTGCTTTCTCGTGTTGATATGAGTACCATCCTCTTCTTCCTCGGTATCCTGATGGCAGTATCCTGCCTGGCTGAGATTGGCGTATTGACTGCTTTGGGTCAGGGCTTGAACGTCGTATTCGATGGCAACCACTACCTGGTTACTGGTATCATCGGTGTGCTTTCAAGTATTGTTGATAATGTGCCTCTGGTAGCCGGATGTATGGGAATGTATCCTGTGGCAGCCGCTGGCGATATGGCTGTGGATGGCATCTTCTGGCAGTTGCTCGCCTACTGTGCCGGTGTAGGTGGTTCAATGCTGATTATCGGTAGTGCCGCTGGTGTGGTAGTAATGGGCTTGGAGAAGATTACCTTCGGCTGGTATATGAAGCACATCTCCTGGATTGCTTTCGTAGGTTACATCGCAGGTATCGTTTGCTACTGGTTCATCCGTACCTTCCTTTATGCTATCTAAAGGAAAAGTATTTCCAGGTATAAATCCCACATGCTCTGAAGGGCAGAAGCTTTCTCGCTTACGTGGAAAAGTTTTTGAAAGAAAAGTCTCATAGTCTCATTTTCAGTTGAAAATATCGGCTTAAAGACTTGACAGATGATAAGATAAAAAGAATGAGACTTCTCTGTTTTGATGCAGGGAAGTCTCATTTATTTATGATGGAATATCTGGTTAAAGGTTATTCTTGTTGATGATTGATTTTGGCAATCATTATTGTGTTGCCCAAATTTGGGTTCTTAGTTTGGGCACTTGTTGCCCGCCTCGTGAGCAACGGTTGCTCATCTCATGTTCATCGATTCCCCATCACGTGATCCACGAGGGACCGCTTGGTGAGCATGGTAGGAAACTTAAGAAAGTTTTAGGATGAATCGTCCTAAAACTTTTTTTATCCCCATATTTAGGTATTTCTCAGAAACCATCATTTTTAGGTATTGCAGATAAAGAGAAAAGGATGTATCTTTGCAGCCGAAAAATAGATGCATTGAGATAAATGAATGCAACTGGTATGAATAAATGTAACTAAAGAGATAAAGACAAATGAAAACAACTATCGTAATTTATGGCTCTTCCACTGGTTCTTGCCAGTCGATAGCCGAAACCATCGCCTCTAAGTTGGGCGTGGAAACTGTAGATGTAGCTAACATCGATGACGCTACTATCGCAAGTCATGAGAATCTTCTTCTCGGTACTTCTACATGGGGTGCCGGCGAGATGCAGGATGACTGGTATGATGGCGTGAAGACGCTGAAGAGTGCCGGCTTGACTGGCAAGACTGTTGCCCTGTTTGGTTGTGGCGACAGCGAGTCTTACCCTGATACATTCTGCAGCGGCATGAAGGAACTCTATGATGCCGCTGTTGAGGCTGGTGCTACCGTATTGCCTGGTGTTTCTACAGATGGATACACCTATGATGACAGTGAGGCTGTTGAGGACGACAAGTTCCTGGGACTCGCACTCGATGAGGTGAACGAGGACGACAAGACAGAGGAGCGTATCGATGCCTGGATTGAGGCCATCAAACCAGCGCTTTAGTATTAAAAAATAATTTTTCAGGAGTCATAGAAATCTCTGACTATAGAATCTTGAGTCATTTTGGGTTCATAGATTTTTAAATCATAGAATTCTCTGATTCCTGATAAGAAACTTGATTAATTCGGATAGTATGCAGCAGGAAATCGCAACACCAGTAGATTTGAAGGTTCTGATGAATCATATATATGAATATAAGAAGGGCGTGCGCCGCCTGGTGCTCTACACCTTCAACAAGAAATATGAGTCTTTTGCCATAACAAGATTAGAGCGTCAGAACATTGATTATATCATTCAGCCGGTTGGTAACGACCGTTTGAATCTCTTCTTTGGCAAGCGTGAATGTCTGGATGCTATCCGTATGATTGTCACCAAACCATTGTGCCAGCTTTCGCCTGAGGAGGATTTCATCCTTGGAGCGATGTTGGGATATGATATTTGTGCGCAGTGCGAGCGCTTCTGCGAGCGCAAGAAGAAAGTTTGCTAAATTAGATAAGGATTTCTCGCTCTCTTGATTTCATGGGATGTCCTTCTCTTGATTTCATGGGATGTTCCTCTCTTGATTTATTAAGAAGATGTTCTACTCTTGATTTTCAAGGAAAAGCCTCTTTGAGGGGAGAGTCTTTATATGTTATAATGTTTTATGTTAATAATGAAATAAAAGAGCGTGATTGCCCGATTGGCGACCACGCTCTTTTGAATTATATTCTTCGGAATAATTCCTGTTTTTACCCCTTGTTTTAACGGAATAATTCCTGTTTTTACCCCTTGTTTTAACAGAATAATTCCTGTTTTTACCTCCTATTTTAACGGAATAATTCCTCTTTTTGAGCTTGAAATGAAAGAAAAAATCCTGAATACTTGCGTAATTGGCTGAAAATGAGTATATTTGCAGCAGTCAAAATGAAGGGCTTATGTTAGAACGTAAATTTACTGAAAATCTGGAGAAAATTCTTCTTCATGAACCTCGGAAGATTCTGCTTGTCAATGGTGCAAGGCAGATAGGTAAATCGTATCTGATAAGATATGTGGGAAATAAACTTTTCAAGCATTTTGTTGAGATAAATCTCAAGGCAGACCAAGAGGGAGATGGCATCTTTAAAACAGTAAGGAGCAAGGAAGATTTTTATTTGCAGTTGGGTGCCATGGCTGGTAACAATCTCGGAAGTAAGGATGATACACTGGTGTTTCTTGATGAAATACAGAGTTATCCTCACTTGATGACCATGCTTAAGTTTCTCAACGAGGATGGTAAATACAGATATGTGGCAAGTGGCTCCCAGCTGGGTGTCGCCTTGTCGCAAACCCCTTCTGTGCCTATTGGCAGTATCGCTATCCAACAGATGTATCCTCTTGATTTCGAGGAATTCTTGTGGGCGATGGGGTGTGGAAAGGAGGCGATAGAGAGCATGCGGCATAGTTTTCTGGATAGGAAAGCCTTGAATGAGTCGATGCATAACTATATGCTCCAGCAGTTTAAGATTTATCTGCTCGTGGGAGGAATGCCTGATGCCGTCAATAAATTTCTTGAAAATAGAAATATGGCTCAAGTGCGAAGTATTCAGCGGGATATTCATGCGCTTTATAAGATAGATGCATCGCAGTATGATGATGAGCGCAAACTTGTTATCAGAAAGATATATGATATGATTCCATCGAATATGGAAAATAAGAAAAAGCGTATCATCGTAAAGAATATCGAAGGCTTGAAGGCGCATAAGCAGTTTAGCGACTATGCTGAGGAATTTGAGTATCTTACGAATTCTGGGGTAGCTTTGTCGGTGCAGGCTATCAGCAATCCGAGTTTTCCACTGATAGAGTCGGAGAGCAAGAATTTGCTGAAGCTCTATATGAACGATGTGGGGTTATTGACCAGTATTCTTTATGGTACGAATATCAATGCCGTGTTGAGGGATGAGCGGAGTGTGAATTTAGGAGCTGTATATGAGTCGGTCATAGCTCAGGAATTTCATGCCCATGGTTATGTGCTTCATTATTATGATAACAAGCAGAAAGGTGAGGTGGATTATTTGATTGATGATTACAGAAACCTGACGGTCTTGCCTGTGGAAATCAAGTCGGGTAAGGATTATATGGTGCATAGTGCACTTGATAAGTTCCTGGATACCCCGGAATATCATATTCATGAGGCTGTGGTGCTGAGCAATGAGCAGAAAGTCTATACGGAAAATGGAATCACTTATATGCCTATATATTATTGTATGTTCTTTAACAACAAGATAGAAGATGAGGCTGATCTGGTGATTCCTGAGATTCAGATGCCAAGCCTGTAAATATACGAGAGGGTGTGTCATTGGTTTATGGCACACCCTCTTTCTGCATTGAACGTTTCCATCTCCTTCACTCTGAAAACACTACTTATTTATTAGTACAGACTATATCAATGCGTTTAATCTGATACCAACTTCTAAGTATAAAAAATGTGAAAATCACAATTTCTCGGT
>ERZ1035048.439-NODE-439-length-12902-cov-16.423912_pt1 | contig 12902 bp, 14 predicted proteins | sample MGYA00520587_ERZ1035048 | MGnify/ENA primary metagenome ERZ1035048 (study PRJEB33766, sample SAMN09781693) | gut metagenome | biome: gut microbiome | host: Homo sapiens | place: Madagascar | study: EMG produced TPA metagenomics assembly of the PRJNA485056 data... | reverse complement strand
CACGTCTCAGCTGTTCCACACTATAGTCCTGATTGCGTCGGGTAGCCGAGCAATGTAGCACCAGAAATCTCACAGAGTCGGCAGACATCATGTATTTGCCGGCTTCAACTCCGGCGAGGAGTGTACGCTCTGAGCGTACTTTCTCCTCCCCGATAATCATTGGAAATGTTTCTTTAATCATAGACTAATCAAACATTATACATTAAACATAGTACTCGCACAGGAGCTTACTCCCAATGCCGTAAGTGCAGCAATCAGAGCTTGCACGACGGCATTCACAATTTGCACCCAAGAAATTTTCTTGGAACCATTAGAATCATTCATTATTATGGATCAATTTAAAGGGTTGAACATTACAGTTTAGAAATCGACATTGTCGCCGTTCTCTGAACCTGTACCGCCTGCATTCTCGCTGCCACCAGCGTTCTCTCCGCCAGTGTTCTCTCCGCCAGTGTTTTCACCACCATTCGTAGAGTCGCCGGTAGTAGGCTTCTTCTCCTCATCGGTAGTACCGCCAGTAGAGTTGTCCTTTTTCTCATCACCGTACTTGACGAGTTCGATAGATACTGGAAGCAGATTGTAGATACGAGAACCATTCTGCAACTTGGTGAAAGAAGGACGGAAGGCAGGAACAAGACTCTTGACGAGTTTGGCGTTCGCCTTGCTCTCATCTTCTACGGCTTTGCCGGTAATGAAGCGGATGAAGAGCTTGCCGAATCCAAGCAACTCGATGTCGTAGCCCTTCTTCAGGTTCTCTTTCACGTAGTAGGCATAGCGGTCGAGCACCGCCTTTACGTCAGCAGGAGTAGCTGTTGACTCCACAGCAATTTGGTTAGCAACCTCCTCGGTAGTCAAGGTACCGTAACTGTAAGGGCGAACGCTATAGACGGTCTGACCCTTCTTGTCACCCATGTTGATGGTCTTCTTTGCAACTTTGTAACTCTTACTCATAATTTAAAACATTTAAAAGATTAATACTAAAGTTATGTCATCGTCAGGCCAAAGAGATTAGTAATCCCGTTTGTTCTGATTGACGTTGCAAAGATACAACATTGGAGAGGCGAAAACAAATGCCTTCACTGACGTTCACCATCTGTTTACCACTCATTCACGATACGTTCACTTTTAATAAAAATCATAGCAATGGAAGATACCAACAAGGCAAATATCGTCTTTAACATCTCAGGCGGCAACAACCAGATTTTGCCCAATGCTACAAAGGCTGAGCAAAACTTCTATGGCGACAAGTATATAGAGGAGATGATGAAGACGAAGACCGGAAGTCAAGATCCTGTTCTCTCTCCAGAAACAACCCGTCTCTCCCTATATATAAATAATGTGGAAGCATTAGCAGAATATGTAGCCAAGCTTGCCGCTTGCACCAATGCTAAGGAATTAGCACAGGTGGTGATGGATATGGTGAATGATGCTGATGTTAAGATTGACCAAGATATAATGGTGAAGCAGGAGTTCATCGAAGTCTTACAGCCCTTGGCTCCTCAGGTTACCACAGGTATCAGTAATATCCGCAAGTATATCAACGAAGCTTGGTATAAGTGGAAATGACCACCAATGAAGAGCAATGTGAGAAAAAGATGACAAAAGGCGCATTTAGACCCTCCAAATTTTCAGAATTTTCAATGAATCCAAATTCGTTTTGTAGAATTGAAAATATATTGGATTTTGGTAAGTTGTTGGTAGTCAGCTGTATATAAAAACGGGAAATATGCTTGGTCTTTTAAAATTCTATAGTTGTACGACTATGACCCCTATAGTTGTACGACTATAACTCCAGAGTTGTACAACTATAGCATGTATAGTCGTACAACTGTAGGTTTACAGTCGTACAACTATAAAGGTTTCAACTCGCAGGAAAGGTGAATTATAAGCAATTGCTGCTGAAATTTGGCTCATATTGCTTCTAGATGGTTAATTTCGTATGGAGGATAAATATTTGTACATGATACAGTGAGGTAAAGACAATCAAGGACTTTACCAACGGGGATGATTTCGTTAAATATACCAATCGCTATTCTTTTAGCGAGAAAGAATTGAGAGGTTGGTATCACACGAAGAACTATTTCACTGTTGTCAAGATGGTGTACAACATAGCCTTCACCAAGAAGGTCATCAATAAAGTGATTAAGAAGATGACAAAGGCAACAACAGACTTTAAGGTATCTGGTGGTAACAATCAACTTGTACCAAATGCCAATACTGCGGTACAGAACATCTACCAAGCTTCCGACCATAACAACAGATTGGTTACTTGGCTGCGAAAACTGCAGGAGCAAGTCGATAATGACATCCAAATTCAAAAGAAGATGGATAGCATTAGGCGTTATCATACCAAGTTGCCTCGCACTTTGGGATTGAAACGGAAACTCCTGGATGGTGGATTTACCAAGGCAGCCATCGACAAGGCATGCCGCTTAAAGCAAGGTTATGCCAAGAAGGCAACGAAATATCAGTACTATGAGATGGCGAATCGCATAGACGACTATCTCTTTGCCATTGTGAGCAATCGTTTTGACGTCTATGTCTTGCCATTGATTGAGGAGCAAAAGCCTCTGAGTCAAATCAATCAGGCAGTTTACGAAAAAGTTATCATACCTGTGGTGGAAGAATTGAACATCAATGGAGCGGAAGATACCTGCCTATGCTATACGACAGACGACATCTTCGGTATGCTCTATTATCTCACAGGCAATTGTCACATTAATTGGGCTATTTACGATGTATAATCCTGCTTTCGACCCATACAATGGTATCTACCGAATGCTCAATATCTTGAAGCATTTTGATACTAACGACATTGTGGAGGTGGATCGCCTGCGCATCTATGATTTCTATCTGCTCTTCCCCTATAAGGTTTACAAGATCCGCTTGAAAACAACGGAGGCAGACTGGAAAAAACAGCTGTCGAAGTTTGTGAAAGAGAAAAAGGCGAATCCTTACAACAAAACCTCTAGCGATCGCCGCCTCTTTTTGCAGCTTCAGCCCTATCAGATGATAGCCCTGAGCCATATAGCAAGTTATGGACTCATCGACCCACAGCTCTTGATGCAGCAGAAGGTCAAGGTGTCAGATGTTGCCAAGATGCAGCAAGTGATGTCTCAACTGGAAGAGATGTCAGATAAGGAGAATAATATCATCTCCTGGCTCAATTCTTGTTTCCGCACCACTCCGTTGACTGGAACATACGGATTGAAATATAGGACCCAATTGTTAGAATATAAATACGATGGCTGTTAGTTTCTTTGTCAACCGTCTCTATGTGCTCACCACTGATGGTAAGGTTGCTTATGATGAGCCTTTTCATCACGGAGTCAACATCATTCGTGGAGCCAATAGTAGCGGTAAATCTACTATTACCCACCTCCTCTTCTATGGATTGGGTGGTGAATATACCCAGTTCGTCACTCAGGCACGCCATTGTTCCCGAGTGATGGTAGAGGTCTGCCTAGACAATGCTGTCCTTACGCTTTCTCGTTCCATCGATTTGGATGTAGAGGGTAGGGTTCTCACTCAGCGAGGTATGACCATCTATTGGGGCACATTGGATGAGGCACTTCAAGGTGTGTGTGAGTCTGGCACATTCGGCTATAAGATTTCTGCCAAGACTAAGAGTTACTCCAATGTGCTCTTTGAGGTGATGGGTATGCCCATCGTGCAGGGAGACAACAACATCACCATGCACCAGTTGCTCCGACTGCTCTATATCGACCAGGAATCGCCAACCGCATCCCTGTTTTATTATGAGCAATTCGACAACCAGACCACTCGTGAAACCGTAGCTGACCTTCTGCTGGGCATCTTCGATGAGGAACTTTATGCTGCTAAGTTGAGACAGAAAGATCTGGAAGCAGAACTCTCAGACGTCAAGATAGAACTGCGAGCCTTGGGCAACTCCTTGGATGCTAGGCAACGCTCCACGAAGTTCATACAAGGCGAGATTGACAATCGAAACAAGAAGATGGAGCAGATGGCGGAGATAATCCGGCAACTTCGTCGAGGAGAAGATGTAGAAGAGCAGCATAAGCCTCAGACAGAGAAATGGAAGGAAGAAGTAAGAATGCTAGAGAAAATGTGTGAGAAAGAAGAGGAAAACATTGACCTCTTGCAATATGATATCGAAGATACAGATATGTTTGTTGCCGAACTGACTCGTAAACAGGAGGCTTTGAGACATTCAGTTAGCACGAGGGAAATCTTGGGAAATCTCCGCTTGGAATATTGTCCAGAGTGTCTTTCTCCACTTCCACAAGATACACCAGAGGGTATCTGTCATCTGTGCCGACAGAAGACTGATAATCACATGGGCGTAACCCAGGCAAAGCGCCTTATCGCTGAGATTAGCTTCCAGAAGCAAGAGTCAGAGGCAATCCTTCGCAAGGAAGAGGAAGAGTTAACGGCAGCTAAAGCTAAGCTCAGGAGTCTGAAGGCGAAGCGAAAAACAGCTCGTCGCAATCTCGATGAGTTGTTGGGTAATGCACGTAGTAGCATAGCAGGTTCCATAGAAGACTTGAACTACCAGAAGGGACAGTTGAATGGTGAGCTGCAACAATTCTATACAATGCTGGAACTAGCTGAGAAATATGAGCAGTTGACTGCCAAGAAAGCACAGCTAGAAGCAAAGATGGATAGTAACAAAAAATACATCAATGCAAAGCTTTTGAAGCAGGAAAATCGCCGTTCAATAGTCATGAAAAAGATACAGGAGCATGGTGCTTATTTCCTCAATCATGATGAGGAAAGACAGAAAGACTTCAAGGAGGCAAGTCCTTCTGATATCACGGTGGATTTCCCTAACAACATGGTGTTCTTGAAAGATCGCTATGCCAAGTACAGTGCCTCATCTGCCTTCTTCCTGAAGTTGGTAGCACGCTTTTCCCTCTTCTTTGCTTCCCTAGACATCGAATGGATGCGCTATCCTCGTTTTATTTTTGCCGACAACATGGAAGATAAGGGAATAGAGCAACATCGAGCACAGATGTTCCAGAAAACATTGATAGATAGATTGAAGCAATATGATACGAATAGCTATCAAGTCATCTATACCACCTCCTATATCACAGAAGAGCTAGACCATAGCGAATATGTGGTAGGCGAGCATTATGATATCAACCATAAAAGCTTGAAAAACGTGTGAATAAGAAGCAGGCTCTCTTATGTTAAACATAGATAAAAATCTAAAAAGTTCAATTCTTGGAAATATGTCTTATCCCCAGTAAACACTGGGGCAGAGCTATATTGCCATAGGGGTTGGATGCTTACAATAAGCATGTATATGATCGTGTAAGTAGAAAATCAGAGCTAAACAATGAATATTAGGGGCATAAGATAATTTTTTGTTGAATTACATTATATAGTTAATTATACAATGAAAACGATAGCTGTATTTAATAATAAAGGTGGTGTTGGTAAGACAACATTACTGTGTAATCTTGCAGCTTGCTTAAAGGATAGAGGCAAGCGGGTTCTGTTAATTGATGCAGATCCTCAATGTAACGCTACTATCTATTTGTTTTCTCAAGAGAAAATTGAGGAGATGTATAGCGATAAGGCTACAAAGACAATTTATAGCTTGGTAACGCCAATAAAGAAAGGATATAAAAATTTAGATTACGAAATAATCCCTAAAGTTCATTCTGATGGATTTGATATTGATGTAGTCCTAGGAGATACAAAATTAGCAGTTGCTGAGGATTTGTTCAGTAATGAATGGATATCATTAAATTCTCCATTTCATGAAAGAGCCTTAGCTTCAACTTTCTTTTTAAAAAATATCTTTGAAAAATTAGAAAGAGATTATGATTACGTTTTATTTGATATGGGACCTTCTTTAGGTTCTTTGAATCGATTAGTATTGCTGAATTGTAATTATTTTATTATTCCGATGTCTTCTGATATCTTTAGCCTCAAAGCTATTGAAAATATAGGGCATTCTTTGGAAATTTGGCAAACAAAGATTAATGATGTACTCGAAAATATACGAAAAGAAAATGATGGTGAATATGAAATAGGAGGTTCTGTTTTGACAGTTTCACCAAAATTTTTAGGTTACGTCAGTCAACAGTATACAAAAACAAATGCAGGTGTTAAACGTCCAGTAAAGGCATATGATAGAATAATTCAGAAAATGCCTGATAAGATAAAGTTTTATTTGGCAAATTTCTATGATAATTCTTCAAATACTCCAGAGTTATGTATAGGAAGTATTCCTACAATGAATAGTTTGATACCCTTATCACAAATGGCATCTAAACCAATATATAAGTTATCTGGTAGTGATGGGGTTGTTGGGGCTCATTTCAAAAAAGTCCAAGATAGCAAGATTGTTTTTGAAGGAATCGTTGATAAATTATTAAATTCGATTGAATATTATGATAGATTGGCCTGAAAAACTTGTTCTAGACATAGCTCGGCGTAGATGTGTCTTGTTTTTAGGCTCTGGTGTTTCTGCAAATTCAATAAATGCTGCTGGAGAAAGGACAAAGACCTGGAGAGAAGTGTTGAAATCGGGAATAGACAAATTACCTAATACTGTAAAACAAAAGCAGAAAAGTGTAATTACTAAAGCTATCAAAAATGGTGATTTATTATTGGCTTGTGAATTGTTGAGAAAACATTTGGGGGCTGATGACTATAAGGATTTATTGAAAAGCGAGTTCTTTGATAAACACTTTTTGAAAGCTACAATTCATGAAGAAATAGAACAGCTGGATTCTCGTATTGTAGTAACGCCAAATTTTGATCAAATATACGAAAGGTATGTTCATTCTATTCCTGGCAATGATGTTGTTGTGGCAAAATATAATGATAATAATATTGCAGATGTTATACGGTCTGCTCATAGATTGATAATTAAAAGCCACGGTGATATAACTGCTGGAGATGATATAATATTCACTAAAGCGGATTATGCAAAAGCAAGGAGTGAATATGCACAGTTTTATTCTGTTTTAGATGCTCTTTTGCTAACTCATACATTTGTTTTTATAGGTGCAGGTCTTAATGATCCTGATATTCAATTATTGTTGGAAGATTATACGTATCGAAATAAATATAAAAGAAAACATTTCTTTATAACACCCAAAGATTCCATGTCAGCTGAAGAGTTTGACATAATGGAAAAAACTTTAAGTCTAAAATTTTTAAAGTATGATAAAAAAGATGCTCATAAAGAACTGACAGATAGTATAAAAAAAATTACATGAGCTGGTTGATCAAAAACGAGATGAACTTAGTGCTTCAAAGGATTGGTAGTGATATTCAAATGTAAATGTAATGAGCAAGAGTCCGAATCCTGGCCCCTATGTGATTTGGTTAGCGTTTTAGGGTATGAATGGATTGAAAATGAATGATTCAAGTCTTTTATGATAAATGAAGATAGTTTATGTCATGATAAAGACAAGGATATACTCTGTACTTTACAATGATTAAGGCGGTCCCATCCCGCACAATATGGCGAGACCTTTGATTGGTCCGCCAACCTTATAGCGTAGCGGTTCCGAGCACCGGAGGGCGGTTTTCCTCTTCTTCCCTGAGGGGAGAAGACCGAGATGAGAGGTGGAGCCTTCTTTAATGGTAAAGAAGGACGGGTTGATTTTAGAAATTCTTATTTTTAAGAACAAAAGTTAAAACAAAACCAATGAATATAATCAAAACTGATATTGAAGGCGTACTCATTCTAGAGCCACGCCTCTTCCGTGATGCCCGAGGCTACTTCTTCGAGAGCTTCAGCGAGCGAGAGTTTGAAGAAAAGGTTGCCCCAATCCTGGGTCACAGTGTACACTTCTGCCAAGACAACGAGTCTATGAGCAGCTATGGTGTGATGCGAGGCCTGCACTTCCAGCGACCTCCTTATACTCAGAGCAAGTTGGTACGTTGCGTAAAAGGTAGAGTGCTCGATGTAGCAGTAGATATTCGCAAAGGCTCCCCTACTTATGGCAAGCATGTGGCTGTAGAACTGACAGAAGACAATCATCGCCAGTACTTCATTCCAAAGGGCTTTGCCCATGGTTTCGCAGTCCTCTCAGAAACAGCAGTCTTCCAATACAAGTGTGATGAGTTCTATCATCCAGAGGCAGATGGCGGCATCTCTATCCTTGATGATAGCCTTGGTATTGATTGGAAGATTCCAACCGAACATGCCAACCTCTCGGAGAAAGATACGAAGCATGAGATGCTGAAAGACTTTGATAGTCCATTCGACATCAATGTGAATCTATGAGGATGATGGAAACTGCAGAAAATTAGGTGAATATTAATGTTTAAACGAATAAAAATATGGAAGCATTAAATACAAATGCGGAGCGGCAGGCTTTGAGAGCATGTGAATTGGAGGCGTTTAAGGCTATCAAACTTGACGCCCTTAAAGATAAAGTTGCTCAATTATTGGCGCATATAGGTGATGGGGGGATTTTTGACCAATATACCAAACATGATATAACCCATGTTAATAAAATGTTGGAGTCTTTGGATAATATTATTCCTGCATCTACACAAGATGTTATGACTGCTGCGGATTGGATACTAATTGTCGTCTCTACCTATTTTCATGATTTAGGTATGCTTGTTACCAAAAATGAGTTCCAAAACCGTAATGATGCTGAGCCTTTTAGGGATTTCAGAAAAGAATATTTAGCAGATGTGGACAATGCTCAGTCTTTGTCTGGGTTGTCTGATGAGGATAAAGAACGCTTTGTATATCAAGAGTACGTTCGTCATCACCATGGTGATAGAGTGGCAAGTTGGATTAGAGGTGATGAAAATGCTTGGTGCTATTCAGACCCACAGGTACAAGAGATATTTAACAAGATGGTTGAAGATTTTCGACCAATGTTTAAAAATGACTTGGCAACAGTTTGCGAAAGTCATAATTTGGATGATTTAGATGATTTTGAAAAATATAAGGTTGAGAAAGCGTATGGTTCATCTCCACAAGAAAAAGGAAATGTTTTTTATGCAGCATTAATTGTGCGAACAGCGGATTTATTGCATATTACGAGTGACAGAACTCCATCCATCGAATATTCTGTTATCTCACCAACAAATCCAATCAGTCAAGAAGAATGGGCTAAGCAGAATGCTGTGTCCAGTGTTTCTCCGAAGATACCTGTAGATGAGGAGGGGAATAAAAATGATAAAATGCCGAAAGATACTTTTGAAGTTTCTGCATATTTTGAAAAAGAGGATGGCTTTTTTGCGTTGATAGAATATCTTGATTATGCGCGTAAACAACTGAAAAGAAATTATAAACTCAATGAAATTGCCAGAAAGAAATATGCCTCTAAGTATGAATATCCATGGAGGAATATTGATGACTCAACAATTGAGAATAAAGATTTTGAACGGAGACAGTTATCTTTCACAATCGACCAACAAAAGATTTTAAGCCTGTTGGTGGGAGAAACCCTTTATAATAATCTATCCGTCTCATTACGTGAACTTTCTCAGAATGCCATAGATGCTGTTAAGGTAAAACTTTATGAGTTGCAAGACGCAAAGGCTGCTGACGGCTACAAACCTAGAGTGGATGTATATTGGGATGAATCAACAAGAGAGTTGATGGTTTGTGATAATGGTACAGGAATGGATATGAATATAATAGAAAACCATTTACTCAAGGTTGGTTCCTCTCGCTATCAAGATGCAGAGTTTCAAAAGAAGCATCCTAATTACAATTCCATCAGTCGTTTTGGTATAGGTTTGTTGACTTGCTTTTTGATAGCCGATGATGTAGATATACTTACTCAAATGAATGATAAGGAAAAGCCTTTGCTCTTGAAGATACGTAAGGTACATGGCAAGTACTTATTGAAGCATGGTGCAGAGAGAGGGTCGAATTTACAGATTAGAGAAAAGACAGGAACTTCCATAAAACTGAAAGTACGCCCTTCGATAGTTGATTTTGACCCAGAACAGATTCTTACAGATTGGATTTTAATACCTAATTGCCAATTTTATTATCATGAAGGTACTAAAGCGGAAAAGAGAATCGGATTTGATGCGCCTAAACATCTAATAGAGTCTGTCCTCAAAGCAAAAGGAATAAGCTTGTCCGACCACAAGTATAAGATATTAGATTACAATGACAATGGTATAGAACTCGCCATGTTGCTTTCCTATAATTCTTTTATGAAAGAGTATTCGATGGTAGAGTCCAACAGTTTTTGGCTTGACCAAAAACAAACTCGTGTTACCCCTTGGGGTATGAGCATCGAGGGTATAAGGATAGATGAGAATACACCTGGTTTTAAAGGACATCCATTTGTCGCCTATGCTAATATGGTGGGCAAGGAGGCTCCGAAGACCAATGTGGCTCGATCAAACGTAAATTCAGCAAGTGTAAGTAAAATGCTTCGCTCTATTTACAAGTTATATTTGGAGAACATTGAAATTCAGCGTAAAGATTTACAAAATGATTTTTCTGTTACATGGGTTGCTGAGGAAATGACATGGTTGCTCAATTCTCTTTTGCTCCGTCAAGACCAGTATAGTCGATGTGAATTCTCAGATATAGAGATTCTTAAAGATAAACTTTCCAGTTCTGAGCTTTTACTTGTTGAAAATATGGATAAGCGAGAGTTCTGTTCACTTAATTCTTTGGTTTCAAAAGGGCATTTTTGGACAATTGAAAGTGAAGCGTTTGCAGCAGCCAATAGTTTGTTGAAGGAGATAAAATCTACAGATAAGTCAGCTGTTTCACTTTTGAAAACCTTATACGGAGAGGAAGAGGCTGAGTTGGGGAATATAGATGTCTTACTATGTAAACAACGTTATTATAATTTAATAGATGATCTTATTCTATCAAAGTTTGAGATTTCTAAGATAAACATCAATGAAAAGCAACGTCGTTTAGATTTATATTGGTCTTTGATGAGTAAGGAAAAAAAATGGCATGTAGCATCAACGATGCAAGATAGGCACTCTTCAAGGAGATATAATATGATGTTTATTCAAACCTCTACTGAAGATATGTTTGAGGGACCTTATGATGCGATAAAGAGTTCATATGGTCTTATCATTCCGAAATGTAGTGCTCTTTCTACATTCTTTAATAATATGCTCTGTCAGATAAATGTAAATGATGAAGATGACAATGTAATATTTGATAATGTTGCTCGTTTTATTTCTGATATGTTTACGAAGTATCGACAAGGTGTAAACTATAACTGGAAAAAACAAATAGAGAGGGCTTTTGACCGTGAGGCAAACCCTAGCTTTTTTGATTTTGTGTTTGGAAAAATACAATTGGAAGACTTGGTTAATGCTTGCTCTAGTTGTCAGTTCAGATTATATGATTCATCTAAATGGTATAGATCAAAGAGTAGGGATTAAGTTGGGTAAAATAGCATATTATGGATTCAGATAAGCGTGCGTGCCTAGCCTTGATAATAGGCAGGGCAGAAAATCAGGACTTCCAGTCAGTCTATGATTTTGGGGCAGGAAAAATATGTTTGTTCACTTGTTCGGGTAATATTGGTAATATCCATGTATATGACTTCCAACGCAAAAATATTGTTACAGGCTCGTTAGCAAGTTTGTACGATATGAGCACTAATTCATTTACCTCTATCACCAAGAATGGAAGTTCTTTCAGTGGATATGATTATGGTACATCCTCCTTTTTCTCTGGTAATGTAAATGGCAATGTCGTGATGATATTTGATGGACAAAATTCATCTTATAATACATATTCCTTGATGTAAGTTATGAAGAAAACTGTTTTGTTGTATATATTGCTAGCGTTGCTCTTTGGCTTCTTTGTTGGGCTTAGCGTACCATTTAGCTATAGCTTATGCACAAAAGGTTGTCCTACTCCTTTGCTACAAATTTGTGAACATGGCTTTTGGGATTGGACATTGCGAGTATTACAAGTTATAGGACCAATAGCTGCGGTGATAGTGGCATTGTTCAAGGAAGATTGGGTGGCTTATTGGTATACGCCAAGTCTGCATATTGAAACTTCAATGGATGATTTGGGCGAACAATTAGTTCGTGATGGTGAAAATGATGTGGCTAGTACATATACAGCAATGTTGAGGTATTCCAATATAGGCAAGGCTACTGCAAATAATATGAGTATCTTTGTTGAGCGAGTGATTTATCGTCAGAGTAGCGATAGTTTGACTAGCGAAGATTTGTTGGGAGAACCTTTTGCCCTGTTATTGGACAAAGGCAATGATTCTATCAATTTGCCTAGGTATGGAGAAAAATCTGTTGTGTGGTTATCTTTGCAGAAAGTTAAAACACCATCAGCTCCGAAAGGGAAACCAATTGTTCCTTCTCTATATTTGTTTATCGGAAGGTCTTTTCAGATTCCCCCAAAGTATAGTTCTGGCATTTTTGATGTCACTTTCAAGGTTGCATGCGATAATCAGAAACCTCAATTAAGAACGGTTCGCCTTCAGTGGGATGGAATGTGGCGGTCGAGAAAGCAAGAGCTTTTTAATGGGTTTGCTTATAAATGGTTAGAAAATTAAAGATAAATGATGAAGACCAACGAGCAATATAATGAACTCTTGAAAGCCTATACCAAAGAGGTACTAGCAAATATGATAAAGGCAGATATACGACAAAGGTTTCCCGAACCTTATGCCAGTATGTATTGCCAGCAGTTTGATGATTTCAAAAACGTTGCAGATTTCTTGGAATTTGCAGCAAAGTTAATGAGGAGACAATAATATATATAACTAGTCTTTTCTTTTTGCTGATTCATGTAAATAAGGTTTAAGGTTAGGTATAGAAAGCATCTCAACAAGGCGGTCCCATCCCGCAAAAACTGGCGAAGACCTTTGATGGTCCGCCAACCTTAGAGCGTAGCGGTTCCGAGCACCGGAGGGCGGTTACATCCTCTCGTCCCTGAGGGAAGAGAGGCTTGGTGAGAAAGGTGG
>ERZ1035048.438-NODE-438-length-12933-cov-9.408526_pt1 | contig 12933 bp, 10 predicted proteins | sample MGYA00520587_ERZ1035048 | MGnify/ENA primary metagenome ERZ1035048 (study PRJEB33766, sample SAMN09781693) | gut metagenome | biome: gut microbiome | host: Homo sapiens | place: Madagascar | study: EMG produced TPA metagenomics assembly of the PRJNA485056 data set... | reverse complement strand
GTGTAAAATTATTCCTTGTTTTTTGATTTCTTCTTCTTTCTTCGATGTAAAATAATATATCCGGAGATTAATACTAAGGAAATCAGCAGTCCGGAGATAAAGACAAAGAGGTCGGAAAGCGGACCTAAGAGGGGAGAATAGCATCTGCCCACATGCAGTTCGAGGGCTACATTCCAGAGAGAAAGGGGAGTGCGGGATAGTAATTCAGGCGTGGAAACAGGAATGTCTGCGCCCTTGCTGTAATCGAAAACTACCGCTCTGCCACCGAAGAAATCCTTGGAGAAACCGCTTGTCAGTGTACTGGAAATCGGAATCATCGACTTGTCATGATGAGGCTTCCCAGTGGAGTAGTCCAGGATAAGTTTCTGCTCCGGATACCAGCGGAATAAACCGCTGAATGAACCTATCAGCCAACCGCCCTTGCCGTCGCTTTCAAATACGTTTACTCCCATCGGACTCACCTTTGGAGTCTGGTTTTTGTCGAGCAGTCGTGGCTTCTGACTGAAGGATTTATCTACATAGAGAAAACCCTCAGAGGTAGATACAAGCCAGTTGTTCTCAGCCGCATTCCATCGTATGGCACGGAGCTTGTCGTGCCATACATTGCCGTCTTTTATCTTCTGCTCAGTCTTGTTGAGAGCCAGTGGAATCATCAATGGTGGGCGCAGGCACATACCGGTAATCGCCAGCCAGAGGGTGAGGATGATGGTGGTATAACCTATCTTGTTGTGCCATTTCGCATTCCACACCATCCGCTTGCCGAGAACCTTCATCCTTTCCTTGATTTCTGTAGAATTCAGTTCGCTTTCCTTCAGTTTCTTATCCTGCAGTCCGTTTCCTAACAAACGTTTTTGTCTGCGAATGCGATAGGGTAAAATAAAGAGGACGATACCCGTTAGCGATAGGATGATGAGTACGACGGCGATGGCATCTACCACCAGTCTGCCCGTAAGTCCGAAGAAGGCTCCGCTGTGCAAAGCCCAGACAGTCTTGAATAATGATTCCGTTGGAATAAAACCATTTGGTTGGGCAATAATACTTCTTTTTGTGTAAAAACTATTTTCAGAATGTGCGGATTGTATTTTTGTGAAACTGTCCGATTTTTTATGGGTCGTAATTTCGTAAATGGCAGAACGGGTCAGGGCTATAACATTCATGCTGTCTGGAGTAAGTGTGATGTCTGCCATCCTTTCGTGATTACCGGGGAGAGGGAACTTGATCCATCTTCCTCCAAGGGTATTCTTCCCATGAACATCATTCCTCTTCGCCTTGTCAGCTTCGAAATAATAAACGTCCCGAAGGGCAGCGCACCAGATTCTTCCATCTTTGGTACAGACCAGATGGCGGATGTTTCGCTCATCCACCTGTTCCGGAAGTCCCTGGTTGAAATCCTCCCAGTTTTGCATTTTGCTGTCTGTAAGCCATACGCCTGCATAGCCATACGCCAGGATGCCCAGAGGCGATGGGGTAGAGCCTTTGATGATACCATTGTTGAAGTTGCGGATATGATAGGCAGGAGGCAGTAAACTTCTGCTCACGGCGCAGTCTGCAAATAGTTGGCGGTGGTTCAGGATAATGCCTGAAACGCAGAATACCAGCATGAATACGGACAGTACGAGTCCGAACCAGCGGTGGTATTTCTTCCATGTAAAGTGCTTGTTCATTCTATTGTTCATTATCTTTTATATTTCGGGATGCAAAGGTACTGATAACCCCCGATTCGTACAATACCTAAAAATAATGATTTCAAGCCCTGCGCCGTATTTATTCTGTGAGATGGGCAGGGAACCTTTCTGCTTATTCCCCGAAGTTTTTATCCAGAATCTTGTTCAGCAGGAAGGTGGCATTCTGGTTTCTTGCCACGCCTTTTTGTATCTTATAGGTATAGGTGACATCCGTGCCTAAGTCTATCTCAAAACAGAAGTTGTGGAACTTGCCCGACGGGTCATTCTCCATCTTGGATAATTCCAGGTCGTGGGTGGCGATGATGCCGCTAACAGGCAACTTGGAGATGGCTTCGAGGAATTTTCTGGAACCGTTCAACTTGTCCAGCGAATTGGTGCCCTTCAGAATTTCATCGAGAATAATGAGGGTTTTCAGTCTCTCGCTTCTCTCACCGCTTGCACTTCCCTTGCAGAATTTCAACAGTTCTTCCAGTCGGATCAGTTCTGCATTGAAGTAAGAGATGCCATGTGTCAGGTCGTCTGTGGTTCTCATGCTGGAGAACATTCTGAAGCGGGAAATCTTCAGATGGTCGGCAAAGACAGGCATTCCTGCCATCGCTAAGATATAATTCACGCCCAATGAACGGAGGAAGGTACTCTTGCCCGCCATGTTGGCTCCCGTGATGATATAGTAGTTGCCGTCCTTGACCGTGAAATCGTTCTTCACCGCCTTGGCACCGAGGAAAGGATGATAAAGGTTCTTTCCCTCGAAGATGATTTCTGGCAAATCTTGCAGTTCCGGTTCGTTGGCTTCGGGATGATTGTATCGGAAGTTGGCCATTGAAACCATTGCGTCCATCTCGCTGATCACGTTCATCCATTCCTCCATCTTCACCATATAGGTATTCTTCCATTTCAGAAAACTGCGCACCAGGAAGAAGTCGCTGAGCATGAAGGCATCGGTGAAGAACAGACCGAGGAAGTTGCCCCGTCGGTCGTAACCCTTCAGTATCTTTTCCAGTTGGGCGAATGAAGGCAGTGCATCGGCGAGCGATTCCTGCATCTCCCTGCCCAACTGGCTCTGGAAATCGCGCTGGGCGATGAGACGGAGAATCTGTGAGTAGGCGATGAGCTGATGACGGAGCTTACCACCATTACTGTCTATCTTGTCGAGGGTTTGCTTGCAAACGAAGAAGACCACCATGTACTGCAGCATGACCCACCACAGGGGGATGTTGATGGAGATGACGGAGCAGATAGAAAGGACGACAGAACCGATGATGCCGATGATCGCCAGCCAACCGAGGACGAGTGAAATCGGAGAACCAAACCATCCCGGTACTTCCATCTGGGAAACTTTCTGCATCGCCTCAGCTACGGCTGCAGAATCTATCTTCTTGCAGTTTCTTTCGCCAAGTGCCAGAAAGTCCATGCGCCAGTCGGGGTCTGCGATTTCCCTCTGTAGTTCTGCTCTTTTACGAATTTCCTCCAGAGAGAGAGGGGTTTCACGCGTGAGGTTGGCAGCTAATCTGTCAGAACCGCCCGATGTGATGGTACGGCAGATGCGGTTGAAGAGGGAATCCTTGCCGAAGACATCGAGGTCGAAGGCATAGGAATGCTGCGGGTTCAGATACTGTCCGCCTGTTTCAAAAGGAGAGAAGTCACCCTCCCAGGCCTTGATTTCATTCTGATAGACCTTGAGCAGGGCAGCCAGTTGTTCTATCTTCTCCTTGTGGCGGTCATCGATGCGGCGGATGATGAAATAGACTGCCAGGCACAGAACGGCTCCCACCAGAAAATGACGGGTGTCGCCATCGCATGCAAAATAGCAGATCAGGAAACTTAGGATGCCTCCGAAAGCCAACAGTTCGCCTGTGATAAATCCCGTGTTCTTGCGCTTCAGGGCAGTCAACTCCGAAGCATATTGGTTTGCGTATTTCTGATAATTCTCTTTGATATTCATAATAGTCTGCTTGTTTTATTTGCCATGTATCAGCGAGAGATAATGGCACGATGATAAACTGTTTATGGGGTGCAAAAATAGGGATAAAAACAAAGCTGACCAAATAAAGTTACCCATTTTTAAGTTTTTTATGCGAATATTTGTGGAATTTTTCTTTGTGTTTCCATTTATTCCCCGTACCTTTGCACCCCAGAATTATAATCAGTCAATAAGAACGATAGAAAAAATATAAGTTTAGAAGATTATGGAATATATGTCTCAAGAAGGCTATGACGAACTCGTAGCCGAGCTTCAGCACATGGTGAACGTGGAGTTGCCAGCCGTGCGTGATGCTATCGCTGAGGCTCGTGACAAGGGTGACCTCAGTGAAAACTTTGAATATCATGCTGCCAAGCGTGAACAGGGTAAACTGTTGAGCCGGATCAGTTTCAAGCAGAAGGTCTTGGAGAATGCCCGTGTCATCGACAAGTCCCGTCTTAAGAGTGATACTGTAGGTCTGTTGAGCAAGGTAAGGATTACCAATCTTTCCACCAATTGCAGTATGACTTACAGCATCGTCAATCCTCATGAGGCGGACCTTCATAATGGCAAAATCTCCATCAAATCTCCTATCGGCAAGGCTCTCTTAGGTAAGAAGGCTGGCGAAGAAGTCGTAGTGAAGGTACCTGCAGGCTTGCTCAAATTCCGCGTAGAGAGCGTGGAATTATAATGCCTCAGATAGCGTGGCACTGTAATGAGGATTATTGAGGAATAATCAGAAAATATTGTGGAATTTTTGAATATCGGGAATGGCTGAATTTTGGTCATTCCCTTTTTTGTAAGTATTTAATCTTGTGGATTTTCACTTGCGAAACTTTAGTTATTAATGGTAAGAAATATATTAAGTAAGAACGATTATAATCATGAATAAAAAAGTATATTTACAGCCACATATAAAATGTGCCCCGTTACCGATGGCAAGTTTGTTGGCAAGTTTGTCGCATAGTCAAGTTATTGACATTACTGGTGGTAATACTTCTATTGAAGACGGAAAACCTGACACAGATACTGCCAAGGAGCACTGGGGTAGTATAGACTCCTGGGATTCCTGGAAATACCCCCCCAATCCCTCTATAAATAATTAATCGCCCTGAAAAGGCTGAGCATTCATCGCTATTTAGAAATGAAATGCTTGAGCCTTTTCAGGGCGATTTTTTTATTCTCCTTTGATTTCCCAATCCTCAATATTACCCTTCGAAGAATCCAAGTTGATACCTACTTTCACAATCGGCTTGTCACAAGGTTTTCTCATGATATATATGCAGATAAACACTTGATTTTGGAAAAAAATACTGTAATTTCAACTTTTTTATCAAACAAGCATTTTATTCAAAAAAAAATATGTAAGTTTGCACTTAGAAATAATGATGAGTAATTATGGTAGAGACAAACGATAGAAAATTGCCTGTAGGCATCCAGTCTATTGAAGAAATTAGAAAAGGCGAATACCTTTATGTTGATAAGACTGATATCATCTGGCAACTTGCCAATAGAGGGAAAAAGTATAATTACCTGAGTCGCCCGCGCCGCTTTGGTAAGTCTGTGCTTGTCGATACACTTGAAGCCTATTTCATGGGAAAGAAGGAACTCTTTGGGGGCTTGAAAATCATGGAGTTGGAGACAGAATGGGTGAAGCGACCTGTTATCAGACTCGACATGAGTCAGGCTGGTGCAGAGCCAAAAAGTGTAAGAAGCTATTTGGATGATGCTTTCCATACTTTTGAAACGGAGTATGGAATAGTTGTACGTCCAGATAGTTCACTTGCTGTAAGATTTAAGAACATCATAGAAACTGCTTGTAATAAAACAGGCCAGCAAGTAGCAATTCTTATCGATGAATACGATTCTCCATTGCAGCATTCTTGGAAGACTCCAGAGCACGAGGCGTGCACAAGTGTCTATAGAGAAGTGTTTGCCGTCTTGAAAGCACAGGACAAATACGAGAAGTTTGTCTTCATTACGGGTGTCACTAAGTTTACGCAGATTTCCCTTTTCTCTGTGCTCAACAACTTGAGTAACATCAGCTTTAATCCTGAATATGCAGCTCTCTGCGGTATTACCAAAGAAGAAGCTCTCCGTGATTTTAAGCCTGAAATTAGTAAATTGGCAGCTAAAAAAGAATGGACTTTTGAAGAAACCGTAACACAGTTGACAACTTACTATGACGGTTATCATTTCAGTCATGAAAACATGGTAGATGTATTCAATCCATTCAGTCTCATTAATGCCCTCTCTGATTCTGATTTAAAGAACTATTGGGCTTCTTCCGGGGCGACCTCGCTGCTACCTAAGTTTGTGGACAATATAGAAATTAGAATGAAAGATTTTGAGAATTGTCCTATAGACAATGATATATTAGAGACTTCTGATGTGACAGGTGGTGGAGCAGAACTGTTCCTCTATCAGTCTGGTTATCTCACAATAAAAGAATATATGGAAGGGATTTATTTGTTAGGCATCCCAAACAATGAAGTTCGTAAGGCTCTCTTAATGCTATCGGATGCAGGGTGGAAGTAGAAAAAATGATTGCTACAGGCAGAATCGATATGGTGGTAGAAACTACTGGTTTTGTGTATGTTCTGGAACTGAAATTAAGCAATAATGGCGGTGTAGATGCTGCAACAGAACAGATAAAAGCCAAGCTATATACAGAACCTTTCAAGGCAGACAAGCGCAAAGTGATTGCACTTGCCATAGAACTGGATGATTTGGGAAAAGGATTGATTGATTGGAGAAGGGTGGCTGAGTGAAAATGTTTTCTGCTGAAAAATAAAAATAGATATTAAATAGACAGGCCAATGGGAACTTTCCGATCTATAGATGAACTGATCAGAACGCTTGAGCGAGAAAAGATCTTGCTGAAGGAAATGTTTGCGAAGCGACATTCCCTTCAGTTTCGCTATGACTATGCTCTGGAAATGACAGAATACAAGGAGGAACGAATCCGATTCCTGATAGAGAATGGGGTGATTCGTGATACGGGCGACTGTCTGGAGATGGAGGACGTGTATCAGAAATTCTTTGAGGATGTACTGGAAGTGAATGAGGAAATCAATGTTTCTTCGGTACGTGATTATATCTCTGTCTTGAAGGAGAATATCGACTATTATCTCAAGGAAAATAATGAAACTCGCAAATATAAGTATCTCAAGGAAGTGCGCCGATGTCTGAAGACGATAGCTTTGGCCACCGTTCGCAATGTCTTGGACCTGAAGCGTAATATGGATAATACTTATAAGAATGAGCCTAATTACGAAATCAAGAAATCGAAACTCCAGCGACTGGGCGAGAAAATGAAGAACATATCACAACTCATCACCGAGAGTGAACGGGTGATAGATACCGAACATGTCTTCTTCTCTATGGCGATGGATGTGCAGATGAAAAACGTAGTGAATGATGTGCGTTTGCAACTCAACGAGTCTTATCACAATCTCCTGGAGATAGAACGCCAAATCATCCAATACCTCAATATGATAGATTATCAGAATCGCATCTTCGAAAAGGTGAAGAAACTGAAATATCTGAAAGATCAGTTTAGGTGGGAGGAAGCCACGGATGTAAGACAGGTCGTTGCTGGTCGAAATGCTGTCTGGATGGAACCGCAACCTAAGTATTACATCAAGTTGTCGATAGATAATCTTCGTACATCCGATGAGGCTTTGCAATGTATCAATATTCTTTCTGAAAAGCTAAAAAAGAGAAAGGGACGACGGCTGGATCATCTTGCAGAACCTATCCCGGATGATTATCTTAAAGGTAACAAACAGAAGTTGGAGGCTGTGAATCTGCAGGAAATCTATAATGCTTTTTCGGCATCGAGTACCCATCTCTTTGCCTTCGTGATGAATTATCAATATGATAAGAAACAAAGCAGGGAGGATAAACTTGTATATTTCTGCCAGATAGCTTCGCAATATGTGGATAAGTTGAAATTTACAGGCAATTATGCAGAGGCTGACGGAGTGGAATATCCTGTGATACTTCCGAGATAAAAATACGATTCTTTCTACGATAAAAGAAGACAGGACAATGAATAAATTGAACTATACAGAAGAAATCTTTAATATTCTTAGCAGAGGCGGATTTATTTCCAACAATAGTGTTCAGACGAAAAATAAGCGATATTATGATGCCATAGAAGAGCAACAGACTGAATATGATGAATATTACAATGGTATCGGTTTTCATCTGGAAGCGGGTGATGGTTATTTCTTTTTCACTCGCAAGGAAACGAAGGTAGATTTGCAGCGCAAGTTGGAAGCGGTGAGCAAGTGGATAGATTATCTCACCTTTCTGAAGACTTATAATTCTGCCTTCGGATCTGGTTTGGTATTCTCTGCGGCAGATATCGTGGTGAGAATCAATTGCGATATGGAACTGAAGGAATTGGCAGGAAAACTCTTCAGCGAGAAAAAATCGTATGATGAGATAGTGGAGAAATTGATCAGTGAATTGGAACGAATGGGATTCATTGAGCAGCAGGATGAAGTGGAGAAAACCTGGAAGGTATTGGCTTCATTCCATTATATCGAGGAGTTGATAGATTGCATATCTATTACCGATGATACTGAAGAAAAAGAAGAGGAGGAACAGCCATGAGATATCTGAATAAAATCATATTTCTGAATAGTGCCCATATCCCATATGCTGAGGTGAAACTCGATGGAAATGTTCATTTCATCGGCACCCAGGGTGTGGGTAAGAGTACCTTGCTCCGTGCGCTGCTGTTCTTCTATAATGCAGATAAGTTGCGCTTGGGCATTCCGAAGGAGAAAAAATCGTTTGATGCCTTTTATTTTCCTTATCCCAATTCATACATCGTTTATGAGGTGATGCGTGAGAATGGGGCTTATTGTGTTCTTGCCTTGAAGAATCAGGGACGAGTGATGTTCCGTTTCATCGATGCCCCGTTTGATAGCAAATGGTTTATCGATGAGCATAAACAGGTGTATGGCGAGTGGAATCAGATACGTGAGCAGGTGGGTAAGAAACATGATATATCTTCGCTCGTAAGCAGTTATGAGATGTATCGTGACATCATCTTCGGCAACAATCGTCGCCTGGAACTTCAGCCTTTTCGCAAGTATGCCATTGTAGAGAGTGCCAAGTATCAGAATATCCCTCGCACTATCCAGAATGTCTTCCTCAATACCAAATTGGATGCCGATTTCATCAAGAATACCATTATCCGCTCGATGAGTGATGAGGATAACTGCATTGATCTCAACTTTTATCGTGAACAGATTAAGGAGTTTGAACAGGAATATAAGGATGTAAGTCTTTGGACAAAGAAGGAGAAGAATGGCGAGGTGCTGGTTCGCAGAATGGCTGATAAGGTGATAGATGCTTATCGCACCTTGCTGAACAATCGCCGACTGATTGGCGAGGGACGCCGGGAACTCAATTATGCAGAGCGTGTGGCACAGGAACTCCTGCCGCAGTATCGTCTTGATATCCAAGAAAGTGAGGCGGAATGCAACCGGGTAAATCGACTGATAGGTGAGGAACAGGAAAAATATGGAAAGGAGCGTGATAAACTCTCCCGTGAATTGGGTGTACTCGATGCGCAGTTGAAGAAAACTGCCGACAAGCGTAAACATTATGAGGAAATTCATATAGAAGATATCTTGCAGCGAGTAGAGCAGGAAACCATCATCGAAGAAGAGCGCAAGCGACAGGAAGCGATGAAGGCAGAACTGGAGAAATCCTATCAGAACGTGGTGGATAAGTATAAGGCTCTGCTCGAACAGCTGGATATGGATTTGCGTGCTTTCAGAAACAGCAAGACCACCTTGCTCAATGAACATCAGGCAGCCTTGATGACCCAGAAGGAAGTCCTGATGCAGGAATGGAGAAAGGCTGAAACGGAAACCCGAGAGGTGTTCTGGGAAAAAACTTCGTCTGTGGACGAGATGATTGCGCAACTGGTGCATGAGGAAACTGCCTTGAAGATTCAGAAGGCAAAGGTGGCTCACGAGAATCCTTTTGCCCGTGAGATGGAGACAAACGAAAAGGAGTTTGCTGAATTTACAGCCAGACAAATTCAGGTAGAAACCGAGAAAAGGGAAGTGGAACTGCGCATTGAAACTTTGCGTCAGGAAGCTCAGAATGAATTGGAAATAGCAGAACTGAAATATCAGGCATCGCTCGATGCTCCCAAAAAACAGAAAACTGATGTTGAGGCTGAAATCCGGAAAATTCAGAATCTTCTGAACAAGAGTAAAGGTTCGTTTTCTGAATGGCTCGATCAAAACAGGAAGGGATGGCAGGAGAATATTGGAAAAGTGGTGGATGAAGAAACGATACTATATAATGATGTATTGAATCCGCAATTGGTTGCTGATTCATCAGCATTGTCATCATCTTCATCATCGGCTTCTCTCTATGGCGTAAATATCAATCTGACTGCCGTAGAGCGAAAATTCAGAACTCCCAAGGAATTGAAGGAGCAACTCGCTGAAAAGGAACAACTTCGTGCTGACATCATCAAGCAGCTGAATGATTTACTGAACCAGCATGAGGAGAATCATAAAACCTTGAAGGGAAAATATCTGCTTCAGATAAGAAAGCTGAATGAATCGCTTCATGCTAAAAAGGCTGAAATGCAACTGCTGCCTCAGACGGAAAAGAAGCTCAAAACGCAAGCGCTGGAGTTGGAAAAACGTTTGGAAAAATGGCGCAGCCAACAGCTGGCTGAATTGGAAGATAAGCAGAATGCGCTGGTTGCCGATAAGGTGAAGAAGGAAGAGAATAAACACCAACTGGAGATGGATTTGCAGCGCAAGCTAAAAGCTCTCCAAACGGAATACAACAGACAGGTTAAGCAGGAAACGCAGACTTTTGAAGTCTTTGCCAACGATATTCAGGCGCAGATAGAAGAGAAGCAGAACCAGGTGGATGCTCGCAAACAGGAACTCCTGAAAGCCCAGCGCGATGAACTGCATGGCAAGGGTATGGATACCCAGACTTTGGATGCTTACAACAAGCGCATAGCAGAACTGGATGCTGAGTTGGCGTTTATCAGGAAGAATCGTGATGTGGTGGCGGTTTACCGAAACGACAAGATAGAACTCTTTGACCAGGAAACTTCCGTAAGACAGAAACGGAAAAACAAGGCTGAGGCTTTGATGGCGATTGAAGATAAATTCTGGCAGCGCAGTGAACGACTCAAGCTGCAATTGTCTGTGGCACAGAGTCAACTGACTAAGCAGCAGACTGCTTTGAAAAAGCTGGATGCAGGATTGAATGCAGTGAGGAGTTTTAGACGTGACGAAACATTGTGCCCATTGGAAAGTAATGAAATAGAGGAGAAGATCACTACCAAGGATTGTCTGACTATCGTGGAAGAATTGAAGCGCCAAATCTATGAGGATGGTCGTTCGCTCGACAACTTCAAGAAGCAATCTCAGCAATTCTTAGGTATGTTCTCTGCTCACAACACCTTCCATTTCAATGTAAGTCCGGTAACGGAAGAGGAGTTCATCGCTTTCGCATCCAATCTCTGCGAGTTTGTGGAGAATGATAAAATCTCGGAATATCAGAAGCGCATCAGTGGAAGATATACCGATATCATCTTCCGAATCTCCAAGGAAGTGGGCGATCTGACCCGTCGGGAAGGCGATATCGGCAAGACCATCAACGATATCAACCACGATTTCGAGGAGCGGAATTTCGCAGGTGTTATCAGGGAAATCGCCTTGCGCCCATTGAAGACCAACGACCAGTTGATGCTTCTCCTCTTGCGTATCAGAGACTTTGCAGAAGAGAATCAATTCAATATGGGAGAGATGGATCTCTTTGCCACTGAGTCACGACAGGATGTGAATGCCAAGGCGGTGAAATATCTGCTTGCCTTTATGAAGGGACTTCTGGATGAGCCTAACCGCAAGCAGTTGCAGGTGGCAGACACCTTCAAGTTGGAGTTTCGCATCAAGGAAAATGATAATGATACGGGATGGGTAGAGAAGATAGCGAATGTGGGTTCTGATGGCACCGACATTTTGGTGAAGGCGATGGTTAATATCATGCTCATCAATGTGTTTAAGGAGAAGGCATCGAAGAAATCGGGCGATTTCAAGATTCATTGCATGATGGACGAGATAGGCAAGTTGCATCCTAACAACGTGAAGGGAATCCTCGACTTTGCCAATCGCCGCAACATTCTGCTGGTAAACAGTTCGCCAACTACCTATAATGTGGAGGATTATAAATATACCTATCTGCTCAGCAAAGACAATAGGGCAAACACTAAGGTTACTCAATTGATTAAGAGATTATAATTGATATACTTGATGATATGGAAAAGTTAGGATTGGGCGATGCCCGACAGATATTAGCGATGTTGAAGGGTGAGGAGATTGCTTCGTCGAAGCTGTCTCTTCGCATGACGGCTTTGCTGAGGCAGGAAGGATTGTTGATGTTAAAGAGCTATGGGAGTAGATGCAAATATCGTATTGTCGAGGCCATGCGAGAGAGTTGCCGTACTCTGTTATCGCAGGAGTTTGGCTTGAAATGTTCTTTAGAAGAATGGATTTCTGCTTCTTCCTCTATGCAGACGAGGGCAGATATGGTTAGGATGGTAGGTGATTCAAAGGCTAAGAAGGTGAATACATTTCGTGGCTTTCTGATAGATTGCTATGTTCGGATAGATGCTATGCTGAATGGAAAGCCATTCAGACTTCAGCCGATGGAGGGCAGCTCTGTTTTCATCAATCAGCCGGATCATTTCGAGATACCGGAAGATGTGATAGTTGTGGGTATGGAAAATGCTGAGAATTTCATGCAGATTCGGTCGCAGCGTTGGCTTTTCGATGCTCTGTTTCCTGGTAAGCAACTCTTGTTTGTCTGCCGTTATCCACAGGAAAACCTGGAGAATCTCAGGTCATGGCTTCTCCGCATCCCCAATCGTTACGTTCATTTTGGCGATTTCGATCTGGCAGGAGTTCATATCTATCTTTCAGAAATTTATGCCCATCTGGGTAATCGGTCTTCCTTCCTGTTGCCATCTGATATCGAGGAAAGATTGGCCGAAGGCAATGCTGCGCTTTACAATCAGCAATATGCTAAATTCAAGAATATGGCAGTAACGGATGTCCGCCTTCAGCCGTTGGTCAATATGATTCATCATTATCGCAGGGGATATGAGCAGGAGGGGTATATAAGATGATAGGGATATGATTCCTGATGGAGATTATTTCTGATAATAATTATAGGAAATATTCTCCTCTTTCCACTTATCCTTTGCTTCCGCCTGATTCTTCGGAT
>ERZ1035048.430-NODE-430-length-13117-cov-3.547772_pt1 | contig 13117 bp, 8 predicted proteins | sample MGYA00520587_ERZ1035048 | MGnify/ENA primary metagenome ERZ1035048 (study PRJEB33766, sample SAMN09781693) | gut metagenome | biome: gut microbiome | host: Homo sapiens | place: Madagascar | study: EMG produced TPA metagenomics assembly of the PRJNA485056 data set... | reverse complement strand
GCTGAATATAGAAATAGACAAAAAGGTCGAGCTGGACAAGATGTATCTAATATTACTGGTGGTGGTAATAAGGGATATGGTACTACTCGTGATGCCTTAGCAACATTTGTTGAAGAAGCAGAAAAGAAAGGTTATTCTGTTTATTTTAGAAGAAATGGTTCTGAAATTCAGGCTATGCTTCTTCCTTTAGACAAAGAATACAAATCAACAGATTGGAAAAAAGAGAATAATATAAAAGTATCTTTTGCAGTTGGTGATGGAACTGGTAGAATTGCTGGTGGTAGAATCAATCAAGCTGAAGTTGCGACAGAATTTATCCCCACTGGAAAATTGAAAGAAGATGGCACTCCTGAAGTAAAGGGTGTCAAAGTTATGGAAACTGCCGAAACTTTACAAGTTAAAGATGCAACTTCTATTTTAAGAAATATAGATTTTACTAAATATTCTTCAGACCAAATTTCTCATCGTTTACAATCAGGTGCAAATAGAGCTATTAACAAAGTATCTTCTGTTACGATGGGTTCTGAAGCAAGAGAAGACATTCAAGATTCTAATACTCGCTATTCTGGTAAATTAACTGAATTAGAAGCTATGCGTTCTACTCAATATAGTATTGCTAGAGAAATTCAGTCTACTCTTAATCAAAAAGATGTTAAAGAGGCATTAAGTGGCTATTTTACAGGAAATAACGAAGGGTATAAAGCAAATTACAATGCTTTTGACCCAAGTAAAGAATTAACTGACGCTATGGCTAATGCTTGGGCGTTGGCTATGAAAGAAAATTTAGACCCAGATACTATAGCTGATGAACTGGTTAAATTTATTATGACCAGTGATGCTTTTAAATATTATAGAAAAGCGGCTAAAGAAATTGGTGCGGTGATGCCAAGCGATTATACTGGTGAATCTGAGGGTAAATTTGCTCTTGGTAAAAATTATACTGTATCTTCAAGACAGTATGTTCCTTTTGGTCAAGGTATAGACGCAACCCAGAGAAGTTTATCTCAGGCTTTTGATACTTTAAGATTGTCTGAAAAAGCTCTTGCAAGTAGAGAAGCATCTTCTGATGCCATGAGTCAAGTTGTTACTACTACTCAGCAAGCTTTGGATGCTGGTATTGATAGAACAGATATCACACATAAGAGATATAAGAGTTATAGTTTAACTCAAAAAGAATTTGATGAAGCTGAAAGAGCGTATTATCAATCTTTCAATCCTCAAATGGCTGGTGAAAGCGATAAAGATTATACACATAGAATAGATTCTATGTTGAAAGATATGAACGATGTCGCTTTAGTTACAGATAAGATTATTACTGAAACTGAAAGTATTCAAAGGAATGTGTCTAAAGCTACCAATACTGAAGATATTGTTTTAGATTTCTTAAATCAGTTTGGTGTAGATATTGATAGTCTTGCTTCTGGCGATTATCAAACTGGTTCAGTTATTGATATTAATCAAACAGTTGGTAAAGATTAGTTTAAGATGTTCTCTAAAGATTTCTCTGTAAATGAGGGGGATTTACTGGTTGGTCTTGAGAAAACTGATAACGGTTGGAAATTACTGGTTGACAGACTTAGACAAGTTGAACAAGGTGTAAAGCTTGTTGATGAAGGTGGTAGACGTTTAACTGCTGATGCAGAAAAACAACATGGAGTAAGTAAAGCTGATTTTGTTAAACAGTTTTGGGCTGCAAGAGGTAAGAATGCTATTGCTGATGCTGATTATTTGACTTTACTTAATGATGATGTAAAAGAACGTAATTATTATTCTGAGTTCATGGGTCAAATAAACACCATTATTGATAAGGCTTTGGAACAAGGCTCTTCTCTTGAAAACATTTATAGTAATTTACCTCCTCTTCTTCAGAAGATGTTTGAAATTCAAACTGTAACAGGAGAGAATGGAGAAGAAAAGAAATTACTTGTTGATATTACCGATGAGAAAAATGGTATTGTTACAAATAAGCGAGGAGAAGATGTTTTTGCTAATCCAGAGGAAACATTAGCTTCTTTTAAGGGAATCGAACAATCTGCATTGGCAATTTTTAAGCGGATTGGTAAGAGTGCTTCTGAAGCATAGGCAATATACGATTCTATTAAAGGATTAGCTTCTCTTGGTATTGGACAGCACAATATTTATCCTTATTCTAATGCTTCTGGTTATGGCAGTGCAAATACACTTGAAAGAGATGGACGTGTTACTGATGACTGGAAAGTCAGAAATGCAAGACAAAGAAGTTTAGACTATATTACTAAATCTGCTGCTGGTCAAAGTAATCTTAAAGATAGAGAAAAAGTTATTGCTGGTTTGAAGAGCTTAAAAGCTCAACAAGAAAAACAAGATAATACATATGGCAAAAAAGGTTTAGAGGCTCAAAAAGTTCGCAAGAATTTAATTGCAGCTAACAAATCTCTTAATAATGTTATAGATTATACCACTGCCAAAGGAACAAAAGATGTTGAATTTAGAGTTCAAGATGGTCAAGTAGTTCTTCAAGCTGGTGATTAGGTTTATTCTGATATTCTTACTGACATCAATGCTTTAAGACATTCTGGTAAGATAAGTGCGGAGGAATACCAAAACTTCGCTATGGAAAGAGCACGTCAACTTCAAAAAGAACTTTCTGCTTTAGAGGGTTCTGAAGGCGAAGCTTATGCTCGTGGTAATATTGTATTAAATCTTTCGGATTCTTCCATTGGTGGAAAGAAATATTTACTTGGTGATGCTGGTGCGGCTATGTCTCCTGATGGAGAATATTATTCTGGCGCTATTGATAGTGCCAACTCTGCATTGCTGCAAGCTGCTACAGAATCCCAAGAAGCTTTTGAAAAAGCGAAGCAATACGCGGCTGATGTTTATCACAAACTTGGTAATACAAAAGATTCTGAACTGGTAAGACAAGCCACTCATAATTTTGTGCCTTACTCTGCTTTTTCTGTTGCGGCGGGTACTTCCAAACTTGCTGATTTAACTGATGAACAAGCTAATACGGTATATATTTCTTCTAAGAGATTAAAAGAGTTAATGAGTAGTGCTACTTCTGCTACTAAACAGGATAGACTTGAAAATGTTAATAGACTGTTTAGTACATTAATGGCAAAGTCTACTAAAGAGAGTGGACAAAGAGCTATTACTGCTATGTCCTTAAAGTCTCGGTTTGAAGATGGGAAATTTACTAATAAACTCTCCGAAGAGGATTTAAATCAAACCGAAGAAGAAATTATTGGTGCTATTATTGGCGAGATAAAGAGTGGCAATAATACTTTCACTACAGAAGTGGGTCGTTATCCTTATACTCAAGGTATGGAAGGATATACTGCAAGACTTGGCTTGGACGAATCTGCTGGCGATACAATTAGAGTTAGTGCTGGTTTAGCTGAATTGTTCCGAGGAGACTTTGACGGTGATAAATTCCGTATGGCTCTTAAGGTATATGAACAATATGGTGAAGATGAAAAACTTGCAGAGGATTATATCTTAAAATACAATGATACTGTTGCAAGTATTATGAACCAGATTCAAAAGCAAAAAGCTCAAAATAAAAAAGTCGATATAGATGATAGCTGGAATAAGATTGCTCAGGATTTGTCTAAAAAATGGATAAATAAAGATGCTTCTGAACAAGCTAAGATGGCTTTCGAAAATGTTGGATTGTTCTCTGATGCCGCCACTAAGACAAGAGAATCTATGTATAAGACAGGATTTGCTGATAATAATGGTGCAACTTCTGCTGTACAATCTGCTCTTATTAGAGCTACTATGGAATCTTTTGAGCAAGATGCTATTTCTTCTAAAAAGATTTATGCCAGATTAATTGGTAAAGAAGGAATGAGCGAAGACAAAGCTTTATTAGCTGTTAAAGATTTGGTCAGTGCGATTCACGAGGGCCGTTTTGCTGATACTGATGACCAAAAAGGCTTTTTAACTATCGCAAAGAATCTTAATGTTCTTGATGAAATAATGAATGGCAAGCAGTTTGAAACTGTTGCCTCTCAAATAATCGCTGGTGGAGATAAAGCTTAGATTGACGCTCTTACAAAGATGGGTGTCGCTTCTGTTGACAAAGAAGGCAAATTTGCTTCCTTTAATGGAGCAACAATGGACAATCTTATTGAAGCTTTTAATAGCTTTGAAGCTTATCTTAAACCAATGGGGTTATCACTTAAAGATGCCACGAATTATTCTAAAGCATTAGACCCTTATCGCATGGTTAATGGAGAATTAAGAAAAGATAAAACTTATCTTAATGGCAATGGCGAATGGGTAAGAGTTTCCGAGGATGGTACAGAAGAAACTGTTGAGGGGTCTATTATTAATGCAAAAGGTAATGTTATTGTTAATGCATAGAATGGCAAAGTTGTTGTTAATGCTGGTAGTATTGATGTAAATGGTGCTACAGAAGTAAATACAAATGCTCCTGTTGCGCAAACAAATCAGACCACTTCTCAGACTAATTCTATCGATAAAGCGGCTAATTTGAGAGATGCTGGAGGAGAATGGGCAAAGTTTATTGCGGCTGATGTTGTGAGTGAACTTGGTGAAGGTCATTCCAGAACTATGAAGGTCGGTGATAAGACTTATTCTTCTGAGGGCGGAAATCTTAGGTCTGTTACTCAAGTGACAACGGCTCCTTATGAAGATTATAGTAAATTCCCGAATACTACTCAGTCTGGTAATAAGGCTTCTGCATTGGGTACATTTGCTCACGCTATTGTTGAAAATATCGACAATATGACTGATGAGTTAATGGAGCAATTAATAGACGAAGTTAGAAAATCGCCTCAACTTGGTGGCGCTGGCTTATCTGTAACAGCAGAAGATTTACAACGTCAACAAGGTAGAGCCCATGATATTGTTAACGCCGCAAGAACATCAGGGGCGTTAAATAGTTCCACACTCAAAGAGCTTAAGCTTGGTGGAGTTATTGGTAATCGTGCATTTGCTGGTACTGCGGATGCTTTGACTTTTGGTAAAAAGGTTAACGGCAAATATGCAGATGTAACTGTTGCAGACTGGAAATTCTCTAACAATGGCGGAGAAGATGACCCACGGATGCGTGCTGCTCGTGTTTTACAAGCGAGTACTTATCTTAGAATGGCTGAATCTGAATATAGTCAGGTTGTTGAAAAATTAAAGCAAGCTCAATCTGAAGGTAAATCTTTTGATAGTTTGTCAAGTGATTTGAAGGTAAGAGTTGCTGAACTCGGATTCGAAGGCTTTGATAAAGACTCTGGAGCTGGAGATATTTCTGCTATTATTGAAGATGGTGAAGCTCGTGTTGAAGCTTTTGCTCGTTCTTTCGTGCAAATTATTAGAAGTTTTACAAAGGATGGTCAATCTTTTGTTGAAACAACTAAGGGTAAAGCTGCTTCTATGGCAACTGTTGCTGAAGGTCTTGAAAGAGGTTCTAAAGGACAAGGAATTCAACAGGATAAAATTCTTGCTGAATCTCAATTTGCTACAACTGGTTATTATCAGAATGGTGAAAAAATAAATAGACCTCAATTTATTACCGATAGAATAAATAGAAATACAGGTGTTCAAACTTCTCAAGGTAATAAAGATATTAAGGACTATCTTAATAATCTTAAGCAACAGATGAAGTTGCAAGAAGAGATTCAAAGAACAGATTTAAAAGTTAATAATTCTTCTGGATATGAAAAGATTGAGCAACAAAATATTCGTACCGCTTTAAATGAACAATTGAATTTATTAAAGCAATAGGGTACTGTATATGCAGAAAGAGTTAAAGAACTTAAAGAAATGGGCTATAGTCAAGAAGCCATTAATAAGCTCGAACAATAGGAAGCTAATTTGCAAGCTCAACATCAAGTTAAGCTTACTAAAATTAATGCTACTTATAGAGAGCAAAAAGGTGTCCTTGAAACTATAGGAAAGACGTTTACTAACAGTTTTGCAAGATTGGTAAGTATTGATGTTATCGCTAATCAATTGGCAATGACTGTTAGAAATATGTTTAATCAAATCATGAATAGTGCTAAATCTCTTAACGCAGTAATGGTTGACTTGCAGATTGCAAGTGGTTACAGCTATAAAGAGATTCAAAGCATGATGCTTGATTTTAATACATTAGCTCGTAAAGTCGGTAAGAGTACAGAGGAAGTTGCTACGGCGGCTAACGACTGGCTCCGTGCTGGTTACGAAGGACAAGAAGCTTCTCAGCTTGTTGAAAACTCCATGAATCTTAGTGTTCTTGGTATGATTGATTCTGCCAAAGCTACGGAATATTTAATTTCTGTTCTTAAGGGTTGGAAACTTTCTGTTGATGAAGTTGGAGAAGTTGTTGATAAATTAACTGTAACAAAATGCAGCGTATGTCAAGTAATTGGCATAGGACACAAACCTAAAAGCAGGTAATTCCTAAAGCCTTGCACCACAACGTAATCTGTGAAGATAAGCGTGATGGGACGAAAGTAGAAAAAACGCAAGGATAAATATATGGTTAAATCCTAAGTATTTGTAAATGGAAGTTCATGCAAGTATATAAGTATATTTACTTATAGCTTTCAACGACTATCTTTTGAAAGAAAGATAGAGCAATAAGGCTAATGATTGCTCGAAATGGTTTGCCCCTAATTTTAGGGTGAAGAAATAGTCTGGTCACGTCCTGAAAGGGAGTGGGTTAATAAACCGTATATAATAAAGCCGATTATATGTAAACATAACGCAGTTGATATGGCAGCGGCTATAAGTGCTGGTGACTTAGCTGCTGCAATGAGTCGTGCGAACGTCTCAGCGCAATTGGCGGGTTCCAGTTTGGATAGATACATGGCAATGATTACGACAGTTTCGGAAGTTTCTCAGAAGACACCTGAAACTGTTGGTGAGAGTTGACATATAGCTCTCAAAAGAGTATAATAAATAAACTCTTTAAGTAAAATTTTTTCTAATTGACTTGGAAGTCCTGAGAAGGATAACAAGGGGTAAGTTAAATTAAATTTAACAACCTGAACGACTTAACGAAAAAACTTCATTTCGATGAAGATGCGAAAGTCTGGACTCATGCTATAATCTAAAAATGAAACATGAGAGAGGGGGTCAAGTGTAAAGACACTTTAAAGAAGAACCTTCTCCGCTATTGTTTTAATTAATAATAGTCATAAAAGTAACAGAACGTTTAAGACCTTGTATTCACGTTTCCAAAAAATTGCCGCGACAAAATTTGAAGTTTCCCAAGAGGAAGCGGAAAAAGAAGGTTTATCTCAAGAAGATTTCTCTAACTTGAATGAAATTGAACAGGTATTAAAAGCTGTCGGCATTGCAGTTAGAGATTCTGTTGATAACTTCAGAGCCGTTGACGATATTGTTGACGATATTTCTGAAAAATGGACATCCTTTACTGATGTTCAAAAGTCTGGTATTGCTACTGCTGTGGCTGGTACAAGACAGCGTGAAAACTTCTTGATTCTTATGGAGAATATGGATTTGGTGGCTAAATATGAAAAGATTGCTGCTGAATCTGCTGGTACTGCTGCTAAGAAGATGGAAGCTTATACAAGTGGAGTTGAAGCTGCCCAAAAGCGTTTAACTGCCAGTTTAGAAAAATGGGCTTTAATGCTCAACAGTAGCGGTGTGCTTGAAGTTGTTTACAATGGATTAGCGGCTGTGGCTGATAACTTAACACTGTTTGGAACTGCTTTAATAGCTGCTGCTGGAATTGTAGGAAAAGGAACTCTTATGTCTGGTGCTGTTGGTGGAGCCGGTAAAATTGCTGGTTTCTTAGGCAATATGGGACAAGTGTTTAGTGGTACTGCAAATCAAAGTGCTGACGCAGAATATGCAAAAGCTGCTTGGAGTAGAATGTGGGCAGAAACTTCTGCAAGCATGGATAGTGTTGCTGGAGAAGTTTATAGTAGTGCTTTGAATCGTGCAGCGGCGGCGTTGTCAGATGAAGAAAAAGCCACTTATAAAATTATTCAATCCACTTTCTTAGCTCAAGAAACAACTGATAGAAAACGAATTGCCGAAGAGTTATTAAATGGTAATATTTCTGATGAAACTGTAGCATTGTTAGATGATACAACAAAAACTAAATTAATTTCCAGTTTGAAAGCTGAAACTTTAAAAGTCTTACAAGAAGAATACAATGCAAGGTATGAAGATGTTGTAGCCATAAGAAATTTGAAAGATTAGTATAAAGATGAGCAAAATGCTTCTGAATTATACGAACAAGCTAAGAGAAAAGCAATAGCAGAAATGGGTATGACAGAAGAGCAATATAGAGCAAGAGAAGCTGAATATGACGCTCGGAAGAAAAATTTCTTCGCCCGTGGAGCATTAAGTGGTAGAAACGCCGACCCTAATTATAGACGTACTTTTAATTAGATGGGTGTTAATGTTGGTTAGTCTTCTAATCAAACGGGTGTTGGAATGGTTGCTTCTGGTATTGGTGGATTACTTGGTATGCTTGGAGGAACTTGGATTGGGTCTTCAATAGGTAAAAACCTTGGAGGTACAGGAGGACAAACAATTGGAATGCTTTTGGGAGGTTCTCTTGGTGGTAAAACCCTTTCTAAATTTGGAGACGAGTTTGGCAATGCTCTTGTAAAAGCTAGAAAGAAGTTTTTATTTAATAAAGAACTCACTAAAATGTTAGGTGGAGAAGCAAGTGAGCAATTGAGTGCGCGGTTGAGTGGCGCATGGAAAGAATTTACAACTACAATAAAGCCTTCTTCTTTAGCTGGGTTAGGAATAATGGTTGGTGCAGCAGTAGTTGCAGGAATTGCACAGGGCATTGAAAATTCTAAAAAAAATTTACAGGAAGCTTATAATGAAGCTTCTGAAGCTTATAGCAATGCTTTGTCTTCTTCTGCCAATACTGTTGAATATGATAAACTTGCCAAAGGAGTAGATTACTTAGGTAATAATATTTCTCTTACAAGCGAAGAATATCAACAATTTTTAGATTTGTCTAATAAATTAGCAGAAGCTTTCCCTGAGTTAGTTGTTCGTACAGATGAATATGGAAATAAATTAGTTGGTCCTGATGGGCTTGCTGGCAAAGTTGGAGAAGTAACAGAAGCGGTTGATAAAATGGTACAATCTTTAAAAGAGACTGCAACTGCGAAATTCTTTGATAATGGTGGAGGGTTCTTTAATTGGGTTCATCAATGGTTAAATCCTACTGATTCTGATTTAAGTGTTTTTGGTCAACAATGGGATGATGCGGTTAAAAATATTTCCAAAGCAGGGGATAAATTAGGTGATGAAACGACAATTACCGGCACTGGTTTTGATGCTACAACAAAAGGGTTAAATACCAAAGTAAAAGAACAAGAAGACTATGTTAATTCTTTAACTAAAGGAACAGAAGAGTATGAGAAAGCTTACTCAGAATTGCAAGAGTTAAAGAAAGAACAAGAAGCATATCAAAAAGTAGTGCATGACTCTAAACAAGACATACTGGAATATACAGATGCTTTAATTGATTATGCGGCAACTGCTGATGGTATAGTTGATGTTGGATATAAATTCTCTGGACTTAGTTCTACAATTAAAGCTATGGATGAAGATGAGCAAACATTCATTAATGCCATGGTAAAGATTCGTGGAGAAGATATTGATTATACTGATATGGACGATTTTAAAACTCAGATTTTATCTATTTCTCAAGAAATGACAGAAATAGTTAAAAACAATCCAGCAATAGTAGATGTTTACTATGGTACTGGGGAGTTTAAAACTGTTGGTGAATCTGCTGAGTGGAAAGAAAAGTATAGAAAAGAATTGGTAGAGGCTCTTATGGATGAAAATGGAGAGCTTTCTGCTGATGGTAAAACTATGCTTATAAGCATGGGTTATAAGATTGATGCTGAATTTAAGGGCGTTGAATCCGTTCATGTTTCTACTCCTTTGGATGAATTGTTGGAAGCTATGGGTATTGATTCTGATAGCATGTCTGGCAAAATTTCAGAAGAGTTTGCTAATGCTGTAAATGGAATGACTCAAGACCAATATAAGAGAGCGTTCAGTCTTGCTCAAAATGGTTGGATGGGTAAAAATATTATTAATAATCCTCAAGCTATGATGAATATGGTTAATGGAGAATATTATTCTGGTAAAGACCTTAGCATTAGAACAGAAGAATCTAAGAGAATAGAAGCTCGCTCTGCAATGGACGAAAACGGAGAAACTGCTCTTACAAGAAGACTTAGAGAATCTTTATCTTCTGGTGAAAGATGGGATAATAAAGAAACTATTGCCCAAGAGTTTTCTGAATACGGCGAAGAAGTTTGGAATCAAATTCTTAATTTGCAAAGCGATTTGGATGATGCTGGAGAGCTTTACGGAGAAGAATGGCAAGATGCTCTTGATACAGGACTTGAAGGTGTTAGTTTAAGCGAATTCAAAGATAAATTAGAATACGATTCTAAGTCAATTGCTTATGAATTAGAAGGATTATTCACGGGAATTGATTTTGGTGAAGATGGAATCATTAATACTTTTTCTGAATTAAAAGAAGCTCTTGAAAGTGTTGATGAAATTTTTGACCAAATTGCCTCTGCACGTGAAGAACAAAATGCTTCTGGTCAGTTAAGTCTTGAGACTACGTTGGAGCTTTTAGCTGCTAATGAAGATTATATTAATGCTTTGTCTTTTGAAGGTGATGCAATTACCTTAAAGACTGATGCTGAAGAAATTATGGCGAGAGTGCGTTTACAAGCTGTCCAAGCAAGTATTCAAGCTACTATTGCTGAAAAGAAAAATACTTTAGCTACTCTTCAAAATCAATATCAACAATTAAAGACTTCTGGTACTTATCAGGAAGTCGCTAATGCTACTGTTACTGCGGCTAATACTAAAGTAGAAGCATTGCAAACTGAAAGTGATGCATTGATTAATGAAGCGAACAACCTTGAGTATGTTACTCGGTGGTGGGCGCTTTACAATCAGGCTAAGATGGGAAGTGTTACACCTGAGCAATATTCTAAAGCAAAAGGTAAGATTTCATTTGGTAATCAAACAGCAAAACAATTTACCAAGACCGTTGAAACCACACAGGTTACTCTTGATGCTAAACAAACGCAAGAGAAATTAAATAGTTTACAATCTGAAATTGATAAACTTTCTGGCGGTATGACTTATGATATTGATGAAAATGGTAATTGGACTTGGAAAGGTAAAACCCATGTTGGTGATGATGGGCAATTACATTTTGACGAAGGTGAAATTGCTACTTGGGAGCATTTAGGGTATAAGATTCAAGATATGCTTGATTCTGGTAAACTTACTCAAAGTAGTTGGAAGAAAAATTATCGTAATCCAATCAAAGAGGCTGGTAAAGCCGCAAAGGACACTAAAGATAAAGTTCTCGACCTTCTCAAAGCTTACGATTCCTTAATTGACAAAGAATGGGAAGCAATGAAAGTGTTTGATGAAAATACTTTAACTCCTACTGGATATACCCAATATTTTGAAAAGAAGAGAGCAAGTCTTGAAAAATTAGCGGCTTATTATGAGGGTATGATGCAAAATACCAATCTCACAGAAGAAGAGAGATTAGATGCAGAAAAGAATTATATTGAGAATCAAAAAGCTATTAACAACCTTGATGATGAAGAAGTTGAAGATAAGTATAAGATTCTTGAATTGTATGGAGCGTCTATTAATTCTTTGATTCTGATGAAACAGCAATTAGTTAAGACTTCTGATACTTACGAAGAACTTCTTGAGAATCAGAAAGACCTTAACAGTCTGCTTCAAGATGAGATTGATTTGCGCAAAGAAGTTTCCGAATGGCAACAGAAGTTAAGTGACCGTGAACTTGATTATGTAAAGGGAAATGCATGGAGTAATAGTTCTGCTTATGATGCAGCTATGAATGCCTCTCTTGCAGAAATTGAAAAGCAGATTGAAGCTACTAAGGCTTCTATTCAGTTTAATTTCAGTCAAGCTGTTTATGGTTACATGACAGAGGGCATGAACGAAATGGAAGCTCGTGCTTATGTTGCACTTGGTAATAGCGATTATTCCAAGGCATATCGTGAAGCACAACAAGAATATCTTGATTTAATTGATTCTAAGACTGAATATGTTGTTAATAGAACTTCTGCGCAAATTGAAGAACTTTCTAATAAATTACAACTTCTTGAAGATTCCAAACCTCAAGAGTGGATTAGAATTTCTGATATTGAAAGCTACTATGCAAGTAGGAGCACTTTATTACAAAATCAAGTTAGTGTTTATCAAAAGGCATTGGAAGATGTCTCTGATTTAACAGATGAACAAATTAAAGACCTTGTTGATGGTTTGAATGAAGCTACGGTTGCTTTACATGAAGCTAAGATAAATGCTTTGGAAGATAAGACTGAACTTCAAGAAAAGCAATATGATGCAATTGTTTATAGAATTAATCTTTACAAGGATGAGCTGCAAGATGCTATTGATGCTATTGAGCAGGCTTACGAAGATGAGATAGCTCCTCTTGAGCGAGCCAATTAGGAACGTGAAAGAGCGCTGGAACTTGAAAATCTTCTTTTGGCTAAAAAGAACCAAGAAAGAGAAAAAGAGAGAGTATACAGGAAGCGGATTGGATGGGTGAAATGTACGCCCATGATGGACTATATCGGTTAAAGACTAGAGATAGCTAAGACCGAGGTAAGACTATAATTTGATTAATAAGAATAAAAAAAAGAAGGAGGGGAAATATGGGTTATGTAATTCCGATGGAAAAGATTGAAGAAAAGGCTAAGTTGTTAAATGTAGAGATATTAGATAGATTTTCAAAAGATGGGCATAGCTATGTTAAGATTCATTGTTTAACACATCCAGACAAGCCTATTAGAGATGTAGAATTATATAATTTTTTAAATAGAGATACTACTTGTGGTTGTATGTTAAGAAAATACACAATAGAAGATTTAAAAGCCAATCCTAATGTTAGGCAAGATTTAGAAATTATTGGAGAATATAAAAACAATTCTACTCCTATAGAATGTCAATGTAAAATTTGTGGATATAAATGGGAGATAACTCCAAATAAATTAACACAGGGGCGAGGATGTCCATTATGTTGTTCTCTTAAGATGTCTTCAGGAGAAAGGTATATAACTAAAATATTGCAAGATAATGATATTGATTTTATTTCTCAAAA
>ERZ1035048.424-NODE-424-length-13215-cov-6.953191_pt1 | contig 13215 bp, 8 predicted proteins | sample MGYA00520587_ERZ1035048 | MGnify/ENA primary metagenome ERZ1035048 (study PRJEB33766, sample SAMN09781693) | gut metagenome | biome: gut microbiome | host: Homo sapiens | place: Madagascar | study: EMG produced TPA metagenomics assembly of the PRJNA485056 data set... | reverse complement strand
CATTATATTAATTAAACAATTGACTATGCAACAAAAGGTAAAATTAGCAATGATTGCTCTCTGCTACAGCCCATTGCTCTTCGCTCAGAACGCCACCGAGCAGAAGATAGCAAAGGGATTGGACGAGAATGCATTCACATTCACCGAAGCACAGTTGGGTGAGGATGACGATATGTCACAGAACGTCACCATTCTGAATTCTAACTCAAATGTTTACGCATCAGAGGCAGGCTACCTGTTCTCGCCAGTGCGTTTCCGTTATCGTGCCTTCAATCAGAAGTACAATGATGTGTACATCAATGGTGCTCCCATGAACGACATGGAGTCTGGTCAGTTCCGCTTCTCTAACATCGGAGGTCTGAACCGATTCTCAAGAAACGTTGACTTTGCCTTGCCTTTCGAGGGCAACAACTACTCCATGACAGGTATGGGAGGCAGCAACAACTATGACTTCCGCGCCGGAAGCATGCAGACTGGCCACTATGCTTCTGTGGGAGTTGCCAACCGCAACTACACGCTTCGTGGTCTTTATACCTATAGCAGTGGATTCAACGACAAGGGATGGGCCATCTCAGCGGGTCTTACCTATCGTTGGGCAAACCGCGGTTATGTAGAGGGAACCTTCTACAATGCGCTGTCTTACTACTTCGGTGTGCAGAAGAAGTGGGACAATGGTCACTCCCTGAGTTTCACCACATGGGGCAATCCTACAGAGCGCTCTACACAGGGAGCAGCAACCGACGAGACTTACTGGCTCGCCAACGACTACTATTACAACCCATACTGGGGATACTATAATGGTCATAAGCGCAACTCACGCGTTGTGAACGACTTTGCGCCATCAGCCATCGCCACATGGGACTGGAACATCAACGACAAGATGAAGCTCACCACCTCTGTCTTTGGCAAGTACTCTATGTACAAGAGCACCAAGCTCAACTATGCCAACGCCGAGAATCCGCAGCCAGACTACTGGAAGAACCTGCCAAGCAGCTACTACGACATCTGGAATGCTGACGCGCTGGGCAACAACTCGTCTACACTCCAGAGCTGGTACAACTCTTACAACTACTGGACAGCAAGCAAGGCCAACCGACAGATTAACTGGGATCGCCTCTATTATGCCAACACTCAGGCTGCCAACCAGGGCCATGATGCACTCTACTTCATCCAGGCCAAGCACAGCGACAACCTGATGTTCAACATGGCTTCCACCCTGTCGGCTAAGGTTACCAAGCGCTCTACTCTCGTAGGCGGACTGGTATTGGGCAGCAACAGCAACCGTCACTATCAGACCATGGACGACCTGCTCGGTGCTTCCTTCTTCCACAACATCAACACTTATGCGCTCGGCACCTATCCTGCCAGCGACCCAAGAGTACAATACGATCTCAACACAGCAGGACCCAACAACCTCGGCTCTCTCGTTTACGAAGGCGACAAGTTCGGTTACGACTATAAGATAGAGGTGATGAAGGGCTTGCTCTGGACTTCCTACACTGCTGAGATGGGACGTTTCCAGACCATGATCAGCGCCAAGCTCGGTCAGACCAATATGCGTCGTCATGGCTATATGCGCAACGGTATGGCTGCCAACAATTCTGAGGGCAACAGCCGTATAGCACGCTTCGGCGAGGGCGGTGCCAAGGGTAGCATCAACTTCGATGCCGGCAAGGGCCACGTCTTCAAGATTGGTGTAGGTTACGAGTGGCGTCCACCAATGGCCAACACTGCATTCATCTCTCCTGAGATCTGCAACGACTACGTGCTCAACCTTGGCGACGAGCATGTATTCAGCAGCGAGTTCTGCTATCAGTATCAGAATGCCTGGGTACACGCCAACGTCAACGCATACTATAGCCGCCTCGACCACGTCACAGAGTGGCAGAACTTCTACAACGATGACGAGAACTCTTTCACCTACCTCAGCATGACAGGATTGGAGAAAGAATACTATGGTATCGAGGCAGGTCTCGACTTCAAGGTGGCTTCTTTCCTTAACTTCAAGGCCATCGGAACCATCAGCGACGCAAAGAACATCAACAATACTGATGTGTACTATATGCGCTCTAAGTCGGCTGATGTCGTAAAAGACTACGCTTACATTAAGGATATGCGCGAGAGCGGCACACCTCTTACTATCGGTAGCCTCGCACTCGACTTCCATAAGAGCGGATGGTTCGTCAACCTCAACGCCAACTGGTACGACCGCATCTATTTGTCATACTCTCCAAGCTATCGCTACAAGTCTTCTCTGAAGAACCGCGACATGCTCTTCAACGACGAGCCTCTCCCTGGTTCTATTGACCAGGCTAAGGGCCACGGCGGTTGGATGGTAGACGGAAGCATCGGCAAGAGTATCCGCCTCAAGCACGGTAGTCTGAACTTCAACCTCATGATAACCAACATCCTCAACAACCGCAAGATTGTTTCAGGTGGTTACGAGCAGAGCCGAAGCGACTACACCCTTGACAAGGATAACAACGTTAAGGATCGCGTCTACAAGTTCTCTAAGAACCCTAAGAAGTATTACGTATTCGGAACCAACGGAATGTTCCAGGTATCATACAGATTCTAAAAGAAGAGAAAGATATGAAAAAGTTAAAATATATCGCAATGGCATTTGCTGCCCTGCTCTTGGCTTCATGCATGGGCGACGGTTATGCTGATTCCGTGGGAGAAAAGGATTATACCGGCCCTGCCATCGGCAACAACAAACTGGAGGCTACTAATGTCATCACCATCTCCGAACTGAAGGAGAAATATGCCACACAGATAGAACGCGGCCTGTACAAGCAGGTGGACGAGGACATCAAGATATTGGGTATCGTCACAGGTAACGACCTCGGAGGCAACCTCTACAACCAGATTTGCCTGCAGGACAAGACGGGCGGTATCTTGGTTTGCATCGGCAAGAGCGGACTCTATGGCGAACTGCCTGTAGGTCAGCAAGTGCTTATCGACTGCAAGGGCCTCTACATCGGTGGCTACGGCAAGCAGGCTGAGTTGGGCGGTGTCTATACCAACACCAAAAAGGGCTCACAGTCTATCGGTAAGGTAGACCGCTACGTATGGGAGAAGCACTACAAGATTATCGGCGAGGCCGACGAGGCCAAGGCTGAGGCAATGGTTGAGGTATTTGACCAGACCAAGATCAAGGATGCCGACTATCTGAAGTCTTGCTCAGGCAAGTTGATGAGAATAGAGGGCGTAACCTTCGCAGATGCAGGTAAGAAGGTATTTGCTGATTCTAAAGACAAAGACAACGCCAACTGCGTAAACCGCGGATTCGCTGGCATCAGCACCAACAACCTGGTGATTCGCACTTCTGCCTACGCCAAGTTTGCTAATGCTCTCCTGCCTGAAGGTATACAGAGTGTTACAGGTATCTTCACACGTTATGCAGGAAAAAACAACGACACATGGCAGATTCTTATCCGTACAATTGACGACGTGCAGTTACTCAAGGGTACAGAGCAATGTCCTTACACCGTAGAGGAAGCTCTCAAGTTGATAAACGACGGAAAGACTACCGGAGCTATGGTCTATACAGAAGGTGTCATCTGCTCTGAGCCAAAGGTAAATCTACAATATGGTGATGCTGAATTCTACATCTCTGTAGACGGCAAGGGTATGAATGCTGACGGAACTGGCGATCCTGCCAATACCATCAAAGTATACCGCAACCACTATCTCAACAACGAGAAGTACACCGAGGCCAACAAGGACTTGATCAAGAAGGGACAGAAAGTTGTCATCTGCGGCAAGCTCTTGCTCTTCCAAGGCACTACACCGGAAATCGACAAGGAAAACTATATCGTTTCCATCAACTAAAACTAACTCAAGTAGAAAACTATAAAAAGAATAATCAATATGAAAAAGTTCATTTATTCATGCTTGTTCTTGGCTATGGCAGCCATAACATTCAGCAGCTGCGAGGACGTTCCTGCTCCTTACAATATGCCTACAGAGAATGAATCTCAGAAAGTTCAGCCTGCAGGTACAGGTACAGCCGCCGACCCATTCAATGTGGCAGGTGCAGTAAAGTACATCGAGGATGGCGGAAGCGAATCTGAGTTGAAATACGTTAAGGGTAAGGTGGTATCAATCGAAAAGTTTGATGAAAGCTATGGTAGCATGAAATATTATATTTCAGACGACGGAACTCCTACCAACCAGTTCTATGTATTCAATGGCTATGCTGGTCCTAACCGCACTAAGTTCTCTGGCGCAGACGCTCTCAAGGCGGGCGACGAAGTTGTTATCTGCGGTAACCTTATCGTATATAGCGGAACCAAAGAGTTTCAGACAGGCAACTACATTGTATCTCTTAATGGCGAAGGTGGAACAACCACTCCTGATACTCCTACCACTGGAAAGGGTTCAGAGAACGATCCATACACCGTAGCAGAAGCTATCGCAGCCATCAAGGCAGGCGCTCCTACCAACGAGGTTTACGTGACAGGTATCGTTTCTGATGTTTATTTTTACAGTGATCAATACAAGAGCCTTTCTTACTACATCTCTGACGATGGTAAGAGCAAGGACATGCAGGTTTATTCTGGTAAGGGCTTGAATGGTGCAGACTTCACATCTAAGGGTGATTTGAAGGTTGGTCAAAAGGTAACAATCAAGGGTATCATCAAGTCATTCACCGACAAGAATGGTACAGAAATCATGGAGGTTGACAAGAGCAGCACTATCATCAAGATAGAAGGCGAAGGCACTGGCGGTGAGGTTACTCCAAAGCCAGATACTCCTGATACAGGCAATGGCAAGATAACATTTGCCGACGACCACAGGACTCTTACGCTTGAAAACAGCAATGCAACTGCTGGTGAAAGCGTGTCTTTTGACTTCACTGCACAGAACTACGAAAATCAGACAGACATGACAACTATAAAGTTGTCTGATGGAACAACTATCACCTTTGATGCTAATGGTGAGAAAAATGGTTCAAAATACTACACTTCAGGAACTGCAGTTCGCGTTTACAAGAATAACAAGATTATCGTAAAGGGTACAAAAGAAATTGCAAAGATCATCTTCCACTGCAATGCACCATATACAAAGAATGGTGAAACTGTTAATTGCGACGGTAATGAGACTGCAACCATAAACTTCTCTGGCAAGACTGCAACCTACACCAATGTGTTTACAGGTACAACAGGTGGTGGTGTTCAACTTAGATTCTCATCTATCGAAATTGTTTATGCCAAGTAATCCACTCAATTACAAATAACTTTAACTATCCCCATTGCCTCTCATCAGGCAATGGGGATTTTGTTTTCAGCTATGTTTCTTGTGTTCTGTCAAATTCCTCCAGAAGTTCCTGCTATGCCCATCGCTTGGTCACTCGATGAACACGCGATGGGGAGCTGGTGAACAAGGGACGAGCAACCATTGCCCACGCGACGGGCAGCGTATGCCCAAACTAATGACTACTACTTGGGCAACACATCCATGAAAATAAAAAAAAGAGCGAAAGGTATAAAAACAGGTAGAAAGATTTGGAGGAAAGGAAAAAAAGTCGTAACTTTGCACCCTGTTAAGTCAAAAGGCTATAATGGGCATGCACCGCAAGGACATGAAATGATGGCAACATCCCCATAACGTCTAATTTTAATAACCCAAATAAAAGTAAAAACAAAATGAAAAAAGGTATTCATCCAGAGAACTATCGTCCAGTAGTATTCAAGGATATGTCTAATGGCGACATGTTCCTCTCACAGTCAACTTGCAAGACCAACGACACTGTTGAGTTCGAAGGCGAGACTTACCCAGTAGTAAAGATTGAAATCTCAAGCACCTCTCACCCATTCTATACAGGTAAGAGCAAGCTCGTTGATACTGCAGGTCGTGTAGACCGCTTCATGAACCGTTACGGCAAGTTGAAGAAGTAATATACCTTTTTATATATAAGGATATATTATCAATACGAGATAGAAGGTGCGTTCTAACGTAGTTGCATATGCGTTAGTGCGCACCTTTTACCTTTTCTTTATCACCCCACTCTTTCTTATTTAAGATTATTCCTTACAATTTATTATTCATCATCTGACATTCTAAAGTATGAAACAAATCAAGATTTATATATTCGCTCTCCTCGCTGTACTCTCTATGGCAGCCTGCGGCAGCAGCGACGACGGAGACGGAAATGGTTCGGGAACAGGCGGTGGCTCTCCGGCCATCAACACCAACAAGAACGAGGTAACAACCGACAAGGCTGTCACCCGACTGGAGTTTCCTAAACTGAAAGGCGGAAACAGCATTATCCGTGTTTATCGTGACGGCAACAGTAAGCAGTACGACCCAGACAACGTAAACTATGCAGTAGAATGGGATTGCGACAAGAAATCGCAGCGCTGGTCTTGCTACATCATCACCAAAAACAACAGAGCCAAGAATACAAATCGCTATAAAAGTGAAAGCAACCAATATCCCAACGATCCAGAACTGGCTGCTTCAAACAGATGGGAGAAAGACTACATCTACAGATCAGGCTTTGACCACGGACACATCTGTCCTTCGAACGACCGCCTGTACAGTTTAAATGCCAACACGCAAACTTTCTATCTCACCAATATGCAGCCACAATATAGCGTCTTCAATGGAAGTCATCCAGACCATAAGTATAAAGGGCTTTGGATCAAAATGGAGAACTATCTGAACGGATTCAAACTCAATGACACAGACACCATGTACGTATGCAAGGGTGGTACCATTGACAAAGAAGAAAATATCTTGATGCGTATTCAAAACAAACTGATTGTCCCCAAGTATTTCTTTGTGGCAGTCCTCGTCAAGAAGATGGTCAATGGACAGGCTTACTACAAGTCTATCGGTATGTGGTTCCCTCACACCAATGTATATCATGGAGACGACAAACTGTCTGATTACACCATGAGCATCAAGGATTTGGAAGCAAAGACCGGCATCGACTTCTTCTGCAATCTGCCCGACAATATCGAGCAAGATGTTGAAAGCAAAAAAATACTTAGCGACTGGGGAAGTATAGAAAAATAAGAAGTTAATGGATAAAAGCCATTTAGCTTGGTTTCCTATACACAAATAAGACTTCAGTAAGACAAAAAGATATCGCATGTTTCAAAAGTTCATTACAGAACTGTCGAAACATGCGATTTTTTATTTGGCAACTTTGTATTTATCGTAACATCCTTCGTTATCTACGATTATTCAGTCGAGAAGAGTCTGCCTTGAGAGGCTTGATGGTCGCACCCCTGCCAAACGACTTCTTAATGGTCTTCTCATTGGTCTTAGAAGAACCGAAGGCCTTGGCTTGGCTTGTCTGGTTGACACGTTCCAAGTCGATGTAAATCACATCGCCCTTCACCTTACCAGTACCTATCATATAGCCCCAGAAAGTATCCACGTCATATCCCTTTTCTGCCCCTAAGTGGAAGCCTGCCTGTGAAGAGCCATGGTCCATGACAAACGTAGCCCCAGAGTTCTTATACTGGATATAAATATCGTAATTATCATCAATATACCATTTAAACTCCAAGGTCTGCTGATCTGCTACAGAACCATCATCGTTATACTTATAGTCAGTCTCCACGCCCTCTCCACTCAAAGCATCACGAGTGTTAGCATATTGGAAGAACTTCATATCGGCATAGAACTCATTAGTCTGTCGTGACTGCCCATCATCTGAAAGATAAGAATAGGTTACTGGTCCATACCATTCGCCTGTAAGCAACCGTGCCATATCAACAAGGTCACTATTCTGCGAACCTCCTTGCCAACCATTATTCCAATCATTGTTGCTCCATCCCCAATCATCATAATGGTCGTACCAACCATAAGGATCATACCAATAATCATCACCATCGCAGCTGGTCATTGTAAGCGACATGGCAGCTATCACAGCCATTGTCAGCAAAGAATATACTTTTTTCATATCGCTTTTGTTTATAAGTTAATAATTTCGTTAAATTCTGGTGCAAAGATACCTTATTCTTTTCTTAGGGCAAAGGGAATAGTAGATTATTTTAAGGAAAAATCCCTATTAGAAAGCGGATTTTCCCTAAAATGTTTGGAAATATCAAGTTTAATGCCTAACTTTGTACCAAACTTTATCAAAAAAAGCATGAAACGCTTACATTTTTTAATTATACTATCATTTATAACAATCTTTTCATCAGCAGAACCCTATTGCGATGTCAGAAAGTTTTCAATCCTCGATGGACTTGCAGCCAACTCCATTTCCGATTTGGCACAAGGCTACGACAATATGATGTGGTTTGGCACCTGGAATGGTCTGTCCTATTACGACGGCTATCATTTCAAGACATTCCGTGACGAGCCCGACGACATCGACAACATGAGTACCAACCGCATACTCTCCATCTTCCCAAACCCAGACAACAATGTATGGGTAGTAACCTTCGATCGCAAGCTATACATCTTCGATACAGAGCAATGCCAGTTTATCAAGGTTGGCACGATGCTCTGCAAGCGTTTCGGCATCCATTTGGAGTCGAGCGAGATATATCCACTCGCCAATGGACACACCTGGATTACGACTCACAAACAGAACTTCCTGATTCGTGTAGGTCAAGGAAAGGACATAGAGAGCATGAAGCCCGAGCTCATCAAGGTGGGCGAAAAAGGACTGCGAAGCGGCAACGTATGGTTTATCAAGCAAGACAAGCGAGGCCGTGAATGGATTCTCACCGACAAGGGAACATTCATCTACGGCAAGAACTTTCATACCTCTACGCCCTTCAAGTGGTTCAGAGAAGTGGGCAACACCATCTTCCTCGCCACGACTGATGGCAAGGTGGCAGTCTACGACAAGCAGAACCATCTCTCCTGGATTCCCATGCCAGCAGGCGTCACTCGCATCAACGAGCTGAAGAATACGGGTTATCAGTTGATTATCGCTACCAATATAGGACTCGTAGTGTACAATCCACGCACATTCAAGACCGACGTCATCAGTGTGCAGAATCCCAACCAGCCCGTAGCAGAAGTGAAGAAAGCCTACGTAGACAGACACAACATGGTATGGGCATTTACCGAAGGACAGGGCGTGACCGTCATCAATCCTAAAACCATGTCAGCTAATTGGCTCTACGCTGATGCCCCTACCCCTGCCGACCGCACCATGAGTGACAACTTCTTCATCATGGAAGACGAACACGGCACTTTGTGGACTATCCCTAACTATGGCACCTTCAGCTACTACGATCGTAAGACAGGGAAACTCGTACCCTATATGCTGAGAAGCAACTCTGCAGGTAATTTCTATGTACCTCGCATTTCTAAATTCGTTGTTTCAGACCAAGGCATACTTTGGTTGACGGGTGTACACGACTTGACTCAGGTAAACTTCAAGTTCCACAACTACTCCATGATCAAACTCGATGAAGGAGAATCGGAAGTAAGAGCCATGGCTTACACTAACAACGGATTCCACTGGGATGGTTTCAAGTCGGGACACCTCAAGATCAGCGACAGCCACTTCAAAAAGATTGGTTATCTGCAGTCCAACGGACAGATCAGCCAGAAGCAGACACCCTTCTCACGCGCAGGTATTTATGCCATCTATCAAGACATAAAGAAAAGAATGTGGATAGGCACAGACGGCGACGGACTGTATCTGTATGACCGAAACACCATGCGCCATTTCCGCTACAATGCATCCGACAGAAATTCCCTTCCGGGCGACAGCATCTATGATGTGGTGAGCGACCGACAGGGCAACATCTGGGTAGCCACATACGGAGGAGGCTTGGCACTTATGCGTGAAGACCCACAGGGCAACATCACATTCCTTACTCCTCGTAACGGACTGAGATGGCCAAAGAAATATTACAGTAAAGTACGTAGAATCACCTGTACCGCCAGTGGCGAAATACTCATCGGAACCACAGGCGGCCTCGTCACCTTCAAGGAAGAAAAGCGCCCTTCCAAAAACATACAATTCCACACCACTTCCTACAGGGAGAACGACACGACATCTCTCACAGCTCCTGACATCAACTTCATTCTGGTGCGTTCCAACGGCGACACCTATGTATCGAGCATAGGAGGAAGCCTCGACAAGATAACAAGCGAAAACCTGCTGCTGGACAATCTGAAGGTGAGATTCTGCAATTTCATCAATACCAGCGAGGGAAATGTGCAGAGCATGATAGAGGACAACAGTGGCAACATCTGGCTCATCAGGGAGTCGAGTGTCGATAAATACAACCCCAAGACAAGGAAGCTGACCGTCTTCGGTCCCAACGACTTCGACCTCAACATGACCTTCTCGGAGGCACGCCCCATTCACGACCCAGTAACCGACAACATCACAGTGGGCACTGCTACGGGCAGCCTGACGTTCAACCCCGCGAGACTGAAGCAGACCGACTATCAGCCCCGCATTATCTTCACTGAGCTGCACTACAACGGAAGCAACGAGAACATACCTATCCTGCACCAGAAGAAGATAGTCATCCCAGCCAACAAACGCAACCTGTCCATCAGCTTCGCCGCACTCGACTATACACGCAAGTACCAGCAGTTCTATAAATACCGCATCGACGGACATACCCCCGAAGGCGTATGGATCGACCTTCGAGGACAGAACCGCATCGGCTTCAACCGAATCTCGCATGGCAACTATGTGCTCAAGGTCATCGCCACCAATACGCATGGCAAATGGAGCAAACACGTGGCTTCGCTGGAACTCGACGTGCAACCGACGTTCTGGGAAAGCATCTGGGGCAAGCTGCTCATCATCCTCATCATTGCCGGTGTTACGGCTTTGTGTTTCATCACATACAACAAGCAGCAGAAGGAACGCATCAACCACGAGATGAACGAGATGAAGAACAGGTTCTTCAGCAAGGCTTCACACAAGCTTCGCACTCCACTCACGCTCATCGGAGGTCCGATAGACGAGGTATTAGAGAAGGAGGACAACCTCTCTACCGAGAGCCGCAGCCTGCTGCAGATGGTTCAGCGCAATGCCAAGGAGATGCTCAATATGCTCAACAAGATGCTGAAGTTTGACAACGGAAGCGACTTCTATCTTGACGAAGGAAGCGATCAGGCATTCGTGTCAAGCGAGAACAACGGCAGCATCAGCGACGAGACAGCCAAAGGCTATCTCAAGGAAGTAGAAGAGACTGAAGAAGACGACAAAACAGAACAGGCGGAAAAGGACATCACCATCCTCGTCGTAGAAGACAACCCCGACCTGCGCCAGTTCCTCTTCACCATCCTCAAGACAGACTATAATGTACTGCTTGCCGAAAACGGCAAGGAAGGCTTGGTAATGGCAAGAAACAAGATGCCCGACTTCATCCTTACCGACGTCACCATGCCTGTGATGGACGGTTTCACGATGGTACACTACATCAAGCAGGACACCAACACCGCCCATATTCCTATCATCGTACTGTCGGCTAAAGCCAGTGTGGAAGACCACCTGCGAGGCTTCGAGGAAGGTGTGGACGGTTATCTCACCAAGCCGTTCTCGGCCACCTACCTCAAGGGACGTATCGAGGCTGTCATCAATCAGCGTCATGCCCTGCAGCAAGACATGCTGAAACAGATACAACGGGCCGAGGGTGCCGAATTCCATATCACGCACGAATATCCACAGACAGCATCCGGACAGGGCGACAACAGAAGCCCGGCTACTAATAAGCGCATGACGGAAGAGGACGCTCTGACCGAGAAGATCGTACAGTTCATCAATGAGAACATGAGCAATCCCGACCTCAAAATCGATGACATCGCCGTAGCCATGGGTATGAGCCGCAGCGTGCTCTACGGCAAGATCAAGAATGCTGTGGGCATGAAGCCTATCGACTTCGTACGCCACATCCGCATCATGCGTGCCACCGAGTTGCTCTGCAATACCGACGAAACACTTAGCAGCATCGCCTACTCTTTGGGCTTCAGCGATCCTAAGTATTTCTCGAAGGTATTCAAAAAGGAAATGGGTATCATTCCAAGCGAATATAGAGAAAATTCAAAGTAATAACACTTTTTTATACCTGGTGCACGAAAAAAACGAGAATTTACACCTTGATTCTGTACGAAAGCAGTACCTTTGCACCAGTTCTTAGAAAAGTTAAATGATAGTTTAATTCTTGAATACTCCTTTCCTTCAACAACGAAAGGAATATTCAAAGTGATCCGGGGATTGTGAAATTCCCGGATTTTTTTATAAAAAAATATCAGTAACTATAGACACATATGAAAGAAAAATCGTATCTTTGCACTCGTTAAAGATACGATAACTGAGATTAAAACTATAAAAAGATACATAAAAAGAAAATGAGAACCGTTTACGAATTCTCTGTCAAGGACAGAAAGGGAAAGGACGTTTCCCTCAAGGAGTATGCCAACGAGGTGCTGCTCATCGTCAACACAGCCACGAAGTGTGGCTTCACCCCACAGTATGAAGAACTGGAAAATCTCTATGAGAAATATCACTCACAAGGTTTTGAAATCCTCGATTTCCCTTGCAACCAGTTTGGTCAGCAGGCACCCGGTACCGACGAGAGTATTCATCAATTCTGCAAGCTTACTTACGGCACAGAGTTTTCACGCTTCAAGAAGATAAAGGTAAACGGTGATGACGCCGCTCCTCTTTACAAGTTCCTCAAGGAGGTGAAAGGTTTCGCTGGCTGGGACGAGTCACACCCTCTCTACCCTGTCCTCGACAAGATGCTGAGCGAGGCCGACCCCAACTACAAGGAGAGTGCCGACATCAAGTGGAACTTCACCAAGTTCCTCATCAACAAGAAAGGTCAGGTTGTTGCCCGCTTTGAGCCTACCGAGAAGTTTGAGAATATCGCCAAGCAAATAGAGGAACTTCTGAATTCATAAGAATCAACGAATATGTGCAATATCGCTACTTTCTGATATCGCCATCATCGTTTGTAGGAATCTATCCCTCAAACATCAAAAAAGCCAAATGTTTTACTTGCATGAAACATTTGGCTTTTCTATTTACACATCTCTTGCCACATGGCTGTCAATACAGAAGAATCACACCACAGAATTTACAGACCTCATTTGGATATATATTTCCTACCATTGCAGATGACAATACCATGATAGCTATCATCCACACGCTGTCCGTTCATATTGTATATCGTAGCTTTCTCGGGCTGCGGCTTTGACGTAACTATTGCACTGATGCCAGTGAGCACTTTCTGTGTGATATCCTCGAAACGGCCATTCTTC
>ERZ1035048.419-NODE-419-length-13336-cov-18.936074_pt1 | contig 13336 bp, 6 predicted proteins | sample MGYA00520587_ERZ1035048 | MGnify/ENA primary metagenome ERZ1035048 (study PRJEB33766, sample SAMN09781693) | gut metagenome | biome: gut microbiome | host: Homo sapiens | place: Madagascar | study: EMG produced TPA metagenomics assembly of the PRJNA485056 data set... | reverse complement strand
CGTTGTAAAGGCGGTTGAACGCAGCCTTGTCATTATCATAGAGCGACTCGTAGATGAAGTCGAGCTGTGCAGAGATACGTGGGTGGAAGAGCTCAGGATCCTTACGGTCACGCACAAAGAGCACATCGCTGATCAGGGCATACAAGCCGTCACGCAACCAGATTTCCTTCTCATCAGTTACATCCTGGAAGAGAGCCTCTACCTTACGCTGGGTATCTACCTCAGGCTTCATCTGATAGCGCTCCTCATCCAGACGGTCGAGATACTTCTCCTTCACTTCGTCGGCACGCTCATGGAACATACGGTCCAATACCCAGTCGGTAATGAACGGACGGGTGAAGCGGTCCTCCTGGAAGTTCAAGCCGTAGCTCTGGATCTCACCACGGGTCATGGCGATAGCTGGCGCAAACTGTCCGAGCAAGCCATGAACGCTATTCACAGGGATTTCCCAAATGCGGAAGAAGCCGAGCACGTGGTCGATGCGGTAAGCATCAAAGAACTTCGACATATTCTGGAAGCGGCGGGTCCACCAGAGGCAGCCGTCCTTCAGCATCTCATCCCAGTTGTAGGTAGGGAATCCCCAGTTCTGTCCGTTTACGGAGAAATCATCCGGTGGAGCACCCGCCTGACCATTCAGGTTGAAGTACTTAGGCTCCATCCACACATCGCAGCTGTGGCGATGCACACCGATAGGAATATCACCCTTCAGGATGACGCCCTTAGCCTTGGCATGCTCGTGTGCCTCCTGCATCTGCTTGTTCAGAATGAACTGCACGAAGTAGAAGAACTCCACGTTCTGGTATGCCTCGGTTTCTGGGTTGGTCAAATCCTTACGCTCAGCCTCATCCCAGACATTATGGTCTGGCCACTGAGAGAAGTCGGCAGTGCCATTCTTGTCACGCAGGTAAGAATACTGTGCGTAAGGCACGAGCCACTGTTGTGTTTCCTGAAAGAAAGCCTTGAAATCGGCTCCCGACATCATCCCTTTACCTTCCTGTGCAAATATCTGTTGCAGATAATCCTGCTTGAAATCATTCACCTTCTCATAATCAATCTGATGCAAGGCATTGAGCTCCTGACGGGTCTTCTCAGCCTTCTCGCAAGCCTTCTTGTCCTTCAATGCAGGTAAGGCATTCAGATCGGCATACATCGGATGGATGGCGAAGACGCTGATGCAGCTATATGGATAACTGTCCGTCCAGGTATGGGTAATGGTGGTATCATTGATTGGCAGAAGCTGAAGAACCTTCTGACCGGTAGATGCCACGAGATCAATCATCGTCTTGAGATCGCCGAAATCGCCCACACCGGCACTTTTCTCGCTGCGCAGAGAGAATACTGGCACCTGTGTTCCGGCAAGCTTGCGGTTGTAAAGGGCGAAGAATGCCTGATCCAGGTCGTAAGTGATGGCATCACCGGCTTTCATCTCAGGAAGGTCGATGGTGCGGTTCATGGATGTTTCCCAGATCAGCGAATCCTTCTTCTCATTGTAAGCCACAAACTTGAATTCCATGTGGCGAGTCTGCAGATGGGCTGCATCCAGTTCTGCAACCCATTCATTATAAGAGTGCTGAGTCATCTTCAGCATCTTCTTGGCATTCCATGCACCCAACAGGTTATCAGCACCCACAACACCTAAGCGATCACCGTCGCGAAGCTGAGGAGCACGCACCACGAGGCGCACGGTCTTGGCATCATTCTGCTCCTTCATCTCTTCTGGAGCCTGATGATTGATACAGTCTGTAAAGGCACTGCTATAGAGATATGCATCCTCTGGAATCACCTTCCAATGATCATACTGGGTCAGATTATTAGCCATCAGGGCTGTAAGTTCCAGACGATGCTTCACAAGAAGCCATTCTGTCTTAACCACCACGCCGTCTCGCTCTACACTATAATAATAGGTATAGGCTTTGGCGGGTTGTTTTACACACCAGTCAACCGACCACTCCTTACCATTGAGAGTAGCCATAGGAAGTTTCAGTTTTTCTTCATCATCCTCCTGTATGTTCAAGACGAGTTGCTCGCCGAACATTGTTCCGTATTCTATATGAAAATGTATCGTCATAAGAGTCCGTTAGAAGTTAGTTTATATTTAATTTTATTATTTTCAGTGCGAAATTAGCAAAAAAAATCGTAAGTATATAATTTCTATGTGCACAATTTCAGACAAATCCTGCACAAACGTTTGCACGGGTTTTACTTATACACTTATTCATGACCTTTAATAATGCCGACAGACAAAGCACCGGCAATAAGCAACACGCCAGCCACAATCATCATATCGCTCTGATGAGAACCAACCAGACTCAGAACAGTACCACCGCAGATGGCAGCCACAATCTGAGGAATACAGATGGTTCCGTTGAACAAGCCCAGATAAGCGCCCATGTGGCCATAACCCTGCAGAGCATTGGTCACGAAAGTGAAAGGCATCGCCAACATGGCAGCCCAGCCGGCACCAATCATCAGGAATGGAATAAACTGCAGATACTGATCGTGCAGGAATGGGATGAGAGCGAAGCCCACACCACCTATAATCAAGCTCACACTATAAGCCATCTTGGTATTCTTGAACTGAGGAAGAACCACTGCCCAGAGCACACTACCTACTGCCTGAACGGCAAAGAGGATGCCTACCCAGTTGCCTGCCGCCTGGAACTCTGCCGACTTTGGATCGGTGGTATTCCATACGGTCTCAGCGATGGCACCTGTAGAATAGTTCCAGAGATAAAGGAAAGCAGCCCAGCAGAAGAACTGAACCAGTCCCACCTTCCAGAAAGTAGAAGGTGCGTTTTTCAAGAGGGTAATCCAGTCTGCCTTGCCCTCTTCTTCCTTTTCTACCTCGCCAGCTACACCATTATAGGCAGCATACTGCTGAGGATTCCACTCCTTCACCTTCATCGTGGTATAGATGACACAGAGGATGAGGATAGCGGCACCTACATAGAATGACCAGATGACGGAATCAGGCACCACGCCCTCGTCGGCTACATTCTTGATACCCAGGAAGGTAAAGAGGAAAGGAAAGATATATCCGGCTACAGAACCGGCATTGCAGAGGAAACTCTGGATAGAGTAAGCCTTTGCCTTCTGCTTCTCGTTTACCATATCGCCTACCAGCATCTTGAAAGGCTGCATCGCCATATTGATGCTCGTATCGAGGAACATCAGGGCAATCAAGCCGAAGAGCATCGCACCGCTTACCGTCAGACCGAGAGAACCGGAATTCGGCAGCAGGCACATCACGAGTACGGCGACCGTGGCTCCCACAAAGAGATAAGGGATGCGGCGACCAAAACGGCACCAGGTCTTGTCACTCAATGTGCCGACAATAGGCTGTACAAGGATTCCCATCAATGGAGGGAGAATCCAGAAATAACTCAAGTTGTGTGGATCAGCACCCAACGTTGCAAAGATTCGGGAGATGTTGGCGCTCTGAAGAGCGTAGGCAATCTGTACTCCGAAGAATCCGAAGCTCAGGTTCCAGAGCTTCCAGAAACTTAAATCAGGTTTTTGTGTCATATTGTTGTTATTTAAATATTTCAATTTTATCTTGTTGTTCCTCGAACCACCAGACGAGTTCTTACCACTCGCTTCTCAACGTCATGCGTAGGGCTGGATCCTTCCACCTGTCCGATGAGAATATTGGCAGCCTCTTCGCCTACTGCCACTCCACGCTGTTCTACCGTAGTGAGCATCGGATCGCAAGCCTTGGCTCTGTCGCCATTGGTAAAGCCGCAGATACTGATGTCATTCGGCACATCGAAGCCCATTCGCTTGGCAGTATAGAGAATGCCTATCGCCGTATCATCATTGATGGCGAAGAAAGCATCCGGATGATTTTCCTCCCTCAATATCTCTGGTGTAAGCACCTCTGCCTGGGCACGGTTGTCACAGATTCTCACCCAGTCGGGGTTCTCCGTCAATCCATGTTTCACCAGTGCATCATGATAACCGTTATAACGGTTCTTGGAGATTTCCATATTCATCGGCGAACCGTAGAAGGCTATTTTCTTGCAGCCCGTATCCACCAGATGGGTAACGGCGGTAAAGGCGCCCATATAGTCATCTACTACCACTCGGGAGCAGTTCACGCCCGTACAGATTCTATCGTAGAAGACGAGAGGCACGCCATTGTTCATCAACTTCTCGAAATGGGCGTACTGCTTGGTATCCTTCGCCTGTGATACGATGATACCGCATACCTTATTCTTATAGAAGTCCTCGCAGATGGCCACTTCCTTGTCGTATCTTTCGTTACTCTGTGCCACCATCACACGATATCCGCGGGCTCTCGCCTCCTCCTCTATGCCCGAAAGGACGGACATAAAATAATAATGTACGAACTCCGGTACAATGACTCCGATGACCTTCATCGGCTGTACCTTGCTATGGCGCAAAGCCTCACCAAGCATGTTCGGAAAGAAATTATGTTCACGCGCAAAAGTCTGGATACGCTCCTTCTGGGCAGCACTGATTCTAGGACTGTCCTTCAACGCCCGGCTCACTGTAGCAACACTGACTCCCAGTTCGCGAGCTATATCTTTCATTGTTATGTTGTTATTTTCGTTCATGTTGTTTTAAATCACGCTGCAAAATTAGGCAAATATCCGTTATTTTGTACCTTTTTTGTTGACCTAAATCAAGCAAAAGGAATGCAAACGTTTGCGCATAAGAAATAACGGAATTAACTGAAAAATAGTACATCGTATCGAAAAAGACTTTAATTTTGCACCCAGAAAGAATAAACAATTAGACAACTCGACCTCTTTACATAAACAGGCCAGAGACTAAAAGCAGAATATTCATTTTAAGAATAACAATAGTATAAACATAAACTTAAAAATCAAGCAAATGATGAAGCAGGTAAAAATTAAATTACCTCTCAGAGCATTGACCCTCGCAGGTGGTCTGCTTCTGACGGTGAGTTCCTTTGCGCAGACTAATGCGATTAAGGGACATGTGAAGGATGCTTCCGGTGAGCCTGTCATGGGTGCTACCATTACAGTGAACGGTAAGGCAGTAGGTATTACCGACATGGATGGTAACTTCTCTGTTGACGCAGCTCCAGGTACCAATCTTACTTTCACTTATCTGGGAATGACTCCACAGACCGTGAAGGCTTCTAAAGAAATGAGCATTACCTTGCAGGATGACTCCAAGTCTTTGAATGAGGTCGTAGTCATCGGTTATGGTGTGGCTAAGAAGTCTGACTTAACCGGTTCTGTTACAGCTATCAAGCCAGACTCTAAGAACAAGGGTGTGGTTGTCAACGCACAGGATATGCTTACAGGTAAGGTTGCCGGTGTAAACATTACCAGCAACGACGGTACTCCTGGTGGTGGTGCCAAGATCCGTGTTCGTGGTGGTTCTTCTCTGAACGCATCTAACGACCCATTGATCGTTATCGATGGTCTGGCAATGGACAACGATGGTGTAAAGGGTCTTTCTAACCTCCTTTCTGTAGTAAACCCACAGGATATTGAGTCTTTCAGTGTCTTGAAGGATGCTTCTGCAACTGCTATCTACGGTTCCCGTGGTTCTAACGGTGTCATCATCATTACAACCAAGAAGGGTCGCAAGGGTCAGAAGCCTACCGTTTCTTACTCTGGTAGCGTAACCATCAGCGAGAAGAAGAACACAATTGATGTTCTTAGCGCTGACGAGTTCCGTGCAAATGTTGAAAGACTGTATGGCAAAGACAGTGAAGCTTATAGCGCACTGGGTACAGCCAACACCAACTGGCAGGACTTGATTTACCGTACAGCTATCAGCCACGACCACAACATTACAGTTTCTGGCGCAGCTAAGTCTCTCCCATACCGTGTTTCTGTAGGTTATACAGACCAGCAGGGTATCGTCAAGACATCAGACTTCAAGCGTGCTACAGCATCTTTGAACTTGAACCCATCATTCTTCAAGGATCACTTGACATTGAACTTGAATGCCAAGGGTATGTATGCCAGAACCTTATATACTGATGGTTCTGTAGTTTCATCAGCTGTAAGAATGGACCCTACCCAGGATCCATACAAGTTTACATCTGAATATCACAAGAACCAGTTGGGCAGCAACATGGACCAGACTCTCAAGAACTATGGTGGCTATTTCCAGTGGTCAAAGAAAGCAGAGTATGGTGATAACACATGGCCTTTCACTTATGACAGCACCACACAGATGCCTAACCCTCTGTCTTTGCTGGATCAGGGCAGTCAGATTGCTCACAGCCGTTCATTCATCGGTAGTGCAGACATCGACTATAAGGTACACGGTTTCGAGGACTTGAGATTGCATGCTACCTTGGGTGCAGATATCTCAAAGGGTCGCCAGAGCCAGTCATTTGCTCCATCATGTTCTAGCGCATTGTACTATGGTAGCTATGGTGGTGAGGAAATTCTGAAGCGCAACCTCTCTTTGAGTGCTTACGCTCAGTACTACAAGGATTTCAACAAGATTCATCACTTCGACATCATGGCTGGTTATGAGTGGCAGCACTTCTGGCGCAGCAAGAACAATGACTATGTAGGTTATTATCCTGAAACAAATAACGATGCAAGTCTTGCAGGTACAGAGCGTCCTCATACTCCATATAGCGAGAAGAGCGAAAGCTACCTGGTATCTTTCTTCGGACGTGCCAACTACACCTTGCTCGACCGCTACTTCCTGACAGCAACCGTTCGTGATGATGGTTCTTCACGTTTCAAGGAGCACTGGGCATGGTTTCCATCATTCGCTTTTGCATGGAAGGCTAACGAAGAGGCATTCCTGAAGAACGCAGACTGGTTGTCTGACTTGAAACTCCGTCTGGGTTATGGTAAAACTGGTCAGCAGGCTGGTTCTATCGGTGACTATGAGTGGATTCCTTCTTATGCTATCAGCACTGGTACAAACGGTTTCTATCCTGTTACTGGTACAGGTGAGCTCTACAGACCAAACAACTACCGTCCTGACTTGAAGTGGGAAACAACCTCTACCTACAACGTAGGTTTGGACTGGGGTATCATGGATCAGAGATTGTCTGGTAGCGTAGATTGGTACTACAGAAAGACTACCGACTTGTTGAACTATGCTCCACTTCCTTCTATGGCAGGTTACAAGAACCAGGCATGGCAGAACATCGGTTCCTTGAAGAATACCGGTGTTGAAGCAGCTATCACCTGGCGTGCTATCCAGACCAAGGACTGGTTCTGGACCATGACATACAACTTCACTTACAACAAGAACGAGATTACCGACTTGAATGGTGTATCAGAGAATGGTGCTCCTGTTGTTAATACAAACATCAAGGTAGGTGATGGTTCTGGTGCTTATCTGCAGGCTAACCAGGTGGGTTATGCAATGAACTCATACTATGTTTACCAGCAGGTTTACGACAAGAACGGCAAGCCAATTGAGAACTGCGTAGTTGACCGTAACGGTGACGGTAAGATCAATGAAAGCGATAAGTATCTCTACAAGAGCCCAGCAGCTCCTGTAACCATGGGCTTCTCTTCTCGCCTGGAATACAAGAACTGGGACTTCGGTTTCTCTTTGCGTGCAAGCCTCGGCAACTATGTATATAACAATGTTGAGCAGGGCATGAGTAACATGAATACAGGTGAGTGGTTCTCTAACTCTTTGAAGTACTTCTCTAACCGTTTGAAGAGTACTGTTGAGAGAAACTGGCAGACCTACGAGATTACTTCTAAGTTGTCTGACTACTATGTGAAGAACGCTTCATTCCTGAAGTGTGACAACATCACATTGGGTTACAGCTTCAACAACCTGTTTAAGTCAAGCGGCTGGCATGGACTTTCAGGTCGTGCATACGCTACTGCATCAAATGTATTCACAATTACAAATTATGACGGCTTGGATCCAGAAGTAGGCGATGGTAATGACAACAACCTCTACCCACGTCCATTCTCTGTTGTAGTTGGTCTTAGCTTGAATTTCTAATAAGAAAGGATATTCATTATGAAAAAATATATTAAAAATATTGTTCCTGTAGCAGCACTCCTGCTTACAATGGGAACAACAACATCATGTGTCGGTGATTTGGACGTTACTCCGATTAACCCAAACATCCAGACAAACCTTAACATCGATGGCCTTTTCAACAAGTGCTACGCTAACTTTGCCATGGCTGGTAATGGTGGTGCTAATGGCGATTGCGACATTGATGGTATTGATGGTGGTACATCTGGTTTTGTACGCCAGACATTCAATGCAAACGAGCTCACAACCGATGAAGCTATCTGCGGTTGGGGTGATGATGGTATTGCCGGCTTCTGCTATAATAGCTACAATGCCACAAACCCAATGTTGACCGGTTTGTATGCCCGTATCACAACAGGTATTGCTTATTGCAACCAGTATCTTGCTGAAGCAGGAGATCAGGATGCAACCAAGCTTGCTGAGGTTCGCTTCCTGAGAGCATACGAATACTTTAGCTTGATGGATGCATGGGGCAACATCCCATTTACACTTCAGCCATTGACCAAGCCTGAAAGATATACCAGAGCACAGACTTACGAATGGCTTGAGAAGGAGCTTCTTGAAATCGAGCCAAGCCTTTCTGAGGCAAAGGCTAAGAAGTCAACAGATGAAGGCTACGGCCGTGTAGATAAGGCTGCATGCTGGTTGCTTCTCTCCCGCCTCTACCTCAATGCAGAGGTTTATACTGGCACAGCTCAGTGGGCAAAGGCAAAGGAATACGCCAAGAAGGTGATGGATTCATCTTATAAGCTGAACACCACAAGCGTAAACGGCTGGAGTGCTTACCAGATGCTCTTCATGGGCGATAACGGTGAGACTGATGCAGCTTACGAGGGTATCTTCCCTCTCTTGCAGGATGGTTTGAAGACCACAAGCTGGTGTTCAACACTCTTCCTGTTGGCTTCTACCTACGATCAAGATATGCACGCAAATCCAAACAACCCTTCAGCTACCAATGGTACTGACCAGGCTTGGGGTGGTAACCGCGCTCGTCCTGATTTGGTTAAGAAGTTCTTCCCTAATGGTAACGTTCCAAATCTTGAAAGCTACGCTACAGCAGAAGCTGCCGGTGACGACCGTGCTCTCTTCTGCGGTGTAAACCGTACATTGGATAATGATGACGTTTCTACTTTCAAGAGCGGTTTCGCTGTTGCTAAGTTTACCAACTTCAAAACAGACGGTAGCGCAGGTCATGATGCTACATTCCCAGATGCAGACTACTTCCTGATGCGTGCAGCAGAGGCTTACCTGAACTTTGCAGAGGCTGATGCCCGCCTCAATGGTGGAGAGACTACAGCTGAAGGTACAGCAGCTATCAATGCTATCCGCAAGCGTGCAAATGCCTCTACCCGTCCTGAAGACAAGAGCTATTCTCTGAACGATATCTGCGATGAATGGAGCCGTGAGTTCTACTTCGAGGGTCGCCGTCGTATGGATCTGATCCGTTTCAACCGTTATGGTGGCAATGTCAACTACAACTGGCAGTGGAAGGGTGGCACCAAGGAAGGTCGCAACTTCTCTAAAGATTTGAATATCTTTGCTATCCCAACCAACGAGTTGACATCTAACAAGAATCTGATTCAGAACCCTGGATATTAATTCGTAAACATAAAAAGAAATTCATTATGAAAAATATAATTAAATCAGCTCTACTCGTTGTCATGAGTTTAACTCTCATGACAGCTTGTAGCGACGACAATGACTCTAATCCGTCTATTCAGACACCAACAGAGTTCAAATTGAATACTCCAGCATTGGTGAATACACCAATCGACCTGGCGAATTCGTCTAAGATTATGTTGACCTGCTCACAGCCTAACTATGGCTATACAGCTAGCGTTCAATATACAGTACAGGTTGCAACAGATGAAAATATGACTGATGCTGTTGAGCTTTCAGAAACCAGCACAAGTGCCAAGGTTGCAATTGATGCAGCTTCATTGGCAAGTACCTTGACTAACATCTATGTGGAGAAAGGCAAGACTGAGGCTGATTTCCCTATGGACGTTAAAGCTTACTTCCGCTTGAAGGCAAATATTGTGACCAGCAATGGTAATGTTGTAGAGGGAACAGAGATTCTTTCTAATGTAGTTTCACTCAACAATATTCACCTCTTGTTCTCATTGCCACCAGTCAACTTGCCTAGCCATGTATATACTGTAGGCAACTTCTGTGATTGGAAATGGGACAATTGCTTCGATATGGTTCAGGTTTATGGTACAGAGGATACATTCTGGCATCTTGTCTATATCGACGATAGCGGTATCAAGTTCAATACTGCAGCAGCATGGAATAATAGCGAAGTTGGTTATGCTGGCATTACTGTTTCTGGCGACTGCAAGGACGACATCATTGACAATGGAGGCAATATCGCTTCCAAGAACCCAGGCTGGTATCTGGTAATCGTAACAACATCTGTTGTAAACCGTGAAATCCACTATGACGTTCAGTTCAACAAGCCAACAATCTGGCTCATTGGTCCTGCAGCTGGTAGCGACGATTTCGCAGAGGAAGCTGAAGGCTGGTCATTCACCGTACCTACAACCAAGGACGGAGAATTCGTATCTCCTGCATTCGTAGGTTCAGTTCCTGCTGGTACTGATAAGGGTGTACGTATGTACGTTAAGATTCCTGGACACGACTGGTGGCATTCTGAGTTCGTCACATTAGACGGTAAGATCAAGTACCGTGCAACAGGCGGCGACCAGGATAGAGCTACAGGTTCTGTAGGTCAGCAGGTTCACCTCAACATCGCTAAGGGAACTGGTGAAATCAAGTAAATAACGATTTAAAATCGAAAGACAATGAAAAAGTTATCATTATATATCTCTATCGCACTTGCAGGCCTCTTTATGGGGTCCTGCAGCGAAGATTTCAAAGACTGGGCAGATCCTCAGACTAACCCACAGGAAGATGCCATCACAATTCCTGGCTTTACTGCAACAGCAGCTCAGGCCATCGACTTTGCCAGTGTGACTACAGATAGTGTCAACACCTTCTCTTTAAGCAGCGCAGCTCTTCCTGAAGGTTTTACTTTGGCAAATGCCCGCTTGGAGCTTACTCCTCAAGGTGTAGAAAATGCAACCAAGACAACTGTCAATACTGACCTTAATGGTAAGGGTGCAGTAGCAGACCTCGCACCTGTTGTAGAATCAGCTTACGGCAAGCGTCCTACAGCCCGCACTTTTGATGCTCAGGTTTATGTAAACGCAGTCAAAGATGGTCAGGCTGTTCTTATCGATGCTGGTAAGATAAACCTTGTAATGACTCCAAAGGCTCCATTCATTGACACTAACTACTATCTGGTTGGACAAATGACAGATTGGAGTTTGGACACCAAATTCAAATTCACCCACTCAGACGCAGACGTTTATGAGGATCCAGTATTTACCATTATGTTTACTACAACAGACGATAACCAATACTGGAAGATTATTCCTCAGGGTAATGTAGATGCAGGTAATATTTGGGCAGTAGAAAACAATCCTAAGGGTGTTGTTGGTGTAGAAAAAGATGGTGACGACGCAATGAGCGGTACACTTCTCACTACCACTTCAAAAGGCGAAAAGGCTAACGCAGGTAAGATTGCAAAGGCTGGTATCTATCAGATGACAATCAATATGATGGACTACACTTATTCCATCAAACAAATCGCACCAGAATACTATCTTGTAGGTGCTTTGCAAAGTTGGAGCGACCAAAACATGTCTTGCTTGATGACAGCTGAGACTGCTATGGTTCAGAACTTTACTACGAAGTGGACAGGTGATGCTAACATGAAGATTTGGCTCGGCAGTGACTTTGGCAAATGGGATAATGCCTTTGGTTCTGCTTCTGGTGATGGCGTAAATACAGCTGAGGGTAAGTTGAAGGCCGGTGGTGGTGCTATCGTTTGCCCAGAGAAGGGTGCTTACTATACATTCACAGCCGACTTCTCTACCATGACTTATAAGTGGACAAAACTTGCCAACCAGAATCCAACAGAGTTTAAGAATGTTAGCCTGATAGGTGTAGGTGGCAAGTGGAATGATGGTGATGACATCGACCTGAAGCAAGAGGCTCCTCACAATTGGTATCTTGCCAAGCAAGAGATTCCTGCTGGCGGCTTGAAGATCCGTGCTGATCACAAGTGGCGCGATGATGGTAACTGGGGTTTTGCTGAAGGTCAGAAATATGAGAGTAAGGGTACTCTTATCACTTCTGGTGGCAGCAGCAACATTTCTGTTCCTGCAGGTACATATAACATCTACTTTAATGATATCACAGGTGCTTATGCCTTCGTTGAAGTGAAATAACATTTTGTACAAATAGTACACACATATATGTTGTGTGTGTTCATAATTACTAGGCGGTTCTCGAACATATCGGGAGCCGCCTATTTTCTTTATCATCATCCCTACATTTTTCCCAAAAGCCTGAGGCACCTGCATAAACAAGTGTTTAGGCATAGATGTTAGTAAGTCAAACTCGCTCTAAATAGGACTTCTCTTGAATATCAAGAAGTTGTAAAATTACCTATTCTATATAGATAACGATATGGAAACGAGCGGACTTCTGCTCGTTTCTGTATTTTACAAATGCAAAGAACGCCTTTATTTGGCGTGCAAAGATACGACATTTTTCCAAATTTCGCATAGCTTGCAAGAAGAAAACTATGGAAATTAGAACTTTTTAGGTTAATATTCATGCTTTATATAAAAATCTGAGCAAATATTTGTATAATAATCTATAAAAAATAGAGTACAAGTATGGCTTTACGGTATAAAAACCTTACCTTTGCAGTCGGAAATATTTGCAATGATTCCGACCAAAAATCAAATAGTAAAGCTATGCAAGAAGCTGTAGTAAACAAGATTAAGAGCAAAATCGCACATTGTAAGTTCGGGGAGGTGTTCTTCGTGTCATCCTTTCCGCAGTATGATGTGGAATACGTCACCAAGCTACTGGCGATATTCGAGAAAGAGGGGATTATCTCCCGAATATCAAAAGGTGTGTATGTCAAGGCACGCAAGACTCGCTTTGGCATACTGTACCCTTCTGCTTCTGAATTAGCATCAGAAATAGCCAAGAGAGACAAGGCTGTGATTATTCCTACTGGAGTGACAGCAGCCAACCTGTTGGGCTTCTCTACACAAGTGCCTATGACAACGAGTTTCCTCACGACAGGCTCCAGCAGAAAACTCTCCATGGGAAAACGCATGGTAGTATTGAAACATGGCGCTCCAAGAAACTTTGCTTTTAAAGGTGTCTTGATGCGTGATCTTGTACAGGCACTTCGCTGTATTGGCGAAAACAACATAACGGCTGACGATGAGAAGCAAATTTCCAAGCTGTTGGCGGAAAATCCTGAAGAGGA
>ERZ1035048.417-NODE-417-length-13401-cov-8.007268_pt1 | contig 13401 bp, 10 predicted proteins | sample MGYA00520587_ERZ1035048 | MGnify/ENA primary metagenome ERZ1035048 (study PRJEB33766, sample SAMN09781693) | gut metagenome | biome: gut microbiome | host: Homo sapiens | place: Madagascar | study: EMG produced TPA metagenomics assembly of the PRJNA485056 data set... | reverse complement strand
TCTTATTTTATTTTTTTATTTATTCTTGTTCGTTTTTCTTGTTTATTAAACTGATCTCTTTCCGAGATAATTATTGTGGCTGCAAAAGTACATAAAAAAACTCAGATAAAATAAATTATCTGAGCTTTTCTTGCATAATAATGCTAATTGATGCCGTTTTACCAGAACTTTTTCTGCTCTTCTGACCATTCGAAACCCTGGGTTGCCATTTTAGCTTCCAGTTCGGCACGGTTTACATGGAAATGATAACAAATCTCATCCAATGTATCAAACTCATGGTCGCGAAGCAGGAAGTTGATTGCGCTTACCAGCATCGGCACATCATTCATCGGTAATTTATCCATAAAGCAATCTTTTTTTGTTAAAATATAGTGTTGAAAATCTTATTTCTTTTCTCTCTTGAGTTCTTCTGCCAGGAATCTTGGAGTGAATCCTTTCTTGCTCTTGGCTACTTCCTCTGGGGTTCCTGCACACAGCAACTGACCGCCTCCTCGTCCGCCTTCTGGTCCCATGTCAATGATGTAGTCTGCTAACTTGATGACGTCGAGGTTGTGTTCGATGATCAGTACCGTATTGCCTTTATCTACCAACTTCTCCAATACATCCATCAGGATGCGGATGTCTTCGAAGTGGAGTCCGGTAGTAGGCTCGTCCAGGATATAGAGGGTCTTGCCGGTATCACGCTTGGAAAGCTCTGTGGCAAGTTTTACTCGTTGACTTTCTCCGCCAGAGAGGGTAGTGGAACTTTGTCCTAACTTGATATATCCGAGTCCGACACTTTGCAAAGCCTTGACTTTCTGAAGAACCTGCGGTACGTTCTCGAAGAATTCTACAGCCTGATTGATGGTCATGTCAAGCACATCTGCAATACTCTTTCCCTTATATCTTACCTCTAAAGTTTCACGGTTGTATCGCTTGCCGTGGCAAACCTCGCATGGTACATATACATTCGGTAGGAAGTTCATCTCAATGGTCTTATATCCATTTCCCTTACAAGCCTGACAGCGGCCTTCACTAACATTGAAAGAGAAACGACCAGATTTGTAACCGCGTATCTTGGCTTCCGGCAAACCGGCAAAGAGTGTGCGGATATCAGCGAACACGTTTGTATAGGTAGCTGGGTTACTGCGAGGGGTACGACCGATAGGGCTCTGATCAACATTGACCACCTTATCTATGTTGTCTATGCCTTCGATACTGTCGTATGGCATCGGCTTTTTGAGCGAACGGTAGAAATGGCGAGAGAGTATCGGTTGAAGCGTCTCATTGACGAGTGTTGATTTGCCCGATCCGCTGACACCTGTTACCACAATGAGTTTGCCGAGTGGGAACTCGATATCTACATTCTTCAGGTTATTGCCCTTTGCGCCTCGGATGATAATACTCTTACCATTGCCTTCACGCCTCTTCTCTGGAACTTCGATTTCCGTCTTGCCATTCAGATATTGCGCGGTGATAGTCTGGGTCTTCAGCATTTCTGCTGGTGTGCCCTGAAAGACAACTTCGCCTCCCTTGCGTCCTGCCTTCGGACCGATATCTACTATCCAGTCGGCTGCAAGCATCATATCGCGATCATGTTCTACTACGATGACGGTATTGCCGATGTCTCGCAGTTCTTTTAGGCTGTTGATGAGGCGCTCGTTATCACGCTGATGCAATCCGATACTTGGCTCGTCGAGGATATAGAGTACATTGACCAACTGACTGCCAATCTGCGTAGCAAGTCGGATGCGCTGGCTTTCACCGCCGGAAAGGGAAGCAGACTGACGGTTGAGAGAGAGATAATTCAAACCGACATCGAGGAGGAAGGTTACGCGGGAACGTAATTCCTTTACGATTTCATGAGCCACCTTGGCTTTCATCTTCGGTAGATGCTCCTCAACATGTTCGAGCCAATCGAGCAATTCGTCGATATCGAGGGATGCAACTTCAGAGATATTCTTATCCCAGATGCGATAGGAGAGAGACTCCTGTTTCAGGCGCATACCGTGACATTTTGGGCAATCTATGGTGGAGATAAACTGATCTGCCCACTTCTTTCCTGCAGTAGAGTCATCATTCTCCATGACTTTGTGGAGATAGTCGATAACGCCATCGTATGCACAGATATAGTCGGAAGAGGTTTTTGTCTTTTCCTTCGGTATCTTTACATTTTCAAGTGTACCATATAAAACTTCCTGCATGGTGTCTTCGTCAAGGTCCTTGATAGGCGTCTTGAGCGTGGCATCATGTTTCTCCAACAATGATTCTATCTGCCAGAAAATCTTCTGATCTTTGTATTTGCCTAAAGGAGCTATTCCACCAGCATAGATGCTGAGGTCTTCGTTTGGAATTACCTTCTTGAGATCTATCTGGTTTACCTTTCCCAAACCTTTGCAGTGTGGACATGCTCCTTCGGGAGAGTTGAAGGAAAACATGTTTGGAGCTGGATCCCGATAAGCCATTCCGGTAACAGGGTCCATCAGTCTCTTGGAGAAAATCTTGGATTCATCCTTCTCCTTATCAATGACCATCACCATGCCGTCGCCTTGTTTCATGGCTGTGGTGATACTCTTGCGGATGCGCTCTTCGTCGTCATCGCGAACTGCAAGTTTGTCGATGAGAACCTCGATGTTGTGGTTCTTGTATCTGTCCACCTTCATTCCACTTTCGAGTTCTATAAATTTTCCATCAACCCGCACATATAGGTATCCCTTGCGGCGCATACTCTCGAAGAGTTCGCGATAATGTCCTTTGCGCTGGCGGACGAGTGGGGCAAGGAGGAAGATGCGATGACCTTTGTAATCGCTGAGAATCATGTCGATGACCTGTTCCTCGGTATATTTTACCATCTCCTCGCCACTATGATAGCTGTAAGCAGTACCGGCACGTGCATAGAGCAGACGCAGGTAATCGTAAATTTCTGTGGTTGTGCCCACGGTGGAACGGGGATTCTTGTTGGTAGTCTTCTGTTCGATACTGATGACAGGACTGAGACCTGTAATCTTATCTACATCAGGACGTTCCATGCCGCCCAGGAAATTGCGGGCGTATGCAGAGAATGTTTCGATATAGCGTCGCTGGCCTTCGGCAAAAATGGTGTCGAAGGCTAAGGATGACTTGCCGGAACCGGAAAGTCCTGTAATTACTGTCAGTGAGTTGCGGGGAATCTCTACGTCCACATTCTTCAGGTTGTGAACTCGGGCTCCCCACACGTTTATCTTTTCTTCTTCTGAATTCATTGAAGTTAATTGATTCTTGTTGAAATGCTATTTTTTTGTATAGAAATGCTCCTTGAAAAGCTTTTCTCTTCTTGAAATACTTCTTTTTTTTATGGAAATACGACTTGAATGATTTCCTTTCTTTCTAATCCTGTTGCTCTCGGGTTTATTCCGTGGCCGTAGAACCAGATTCGATGTAGCCCCTCAACAGGTTGACATCCTTTTTGATGTTGTAGGTCTTGCCATCGGCTCCTTTTGCCTTGACCAGGCAGAAATAGACACCATCTTTCACAGGCTTACCCTTATAGGTGCCATCCCAACCGCCTGCAGGGTCATTCCACTCATAAAGTTTCTGTCCCCAGCGATTGAAGATATATGCATGAAATTCGGTCAGACTCTGGTATCCGTCTTTCGCCTTGTAGATATCATTAATACCATCGCCGTTTGGTGAGAAGGCATTAGGCATCTGCAAGAAACTTTCAGAGATGGTAAGAGTGAGAGGAGAATCCTCATTGTTCTGTTCGATAACCTGTCCATCTTTCGTGAATTTGGCATAGAGGATGATGCGGTGCAGACCTGACTGATTAAATTCAAGATCTGTATTTTCTTCATACCTTATTATATATGGTTCCGTATCGCTGTCGTGATAGATATGCCACTCATAGTAGGGTGTCCATCCGGAAATGTCAGTTGGGTTTGCCTTGAAAGCTGCCTTGATAGGAGCGGAACCTGAATAGGATGCGTCCTCATTAGTCTCACCATCACTGGTTGTATAGGTGACTGATGGGGCTATAGATGGTGCATCGTCTGCAAAACTGGTTGTTGCCATGGCAAAAAACACCATCAATAATAATATGAAATTCGTCTTTATTTTCATGTCTTTATGTAAATTTCTGCAAAGATAGCGCAATTTTCTGAATTAGAGTATGGTTGAATGAGAGTTTTTTTGTATTTTTGCAAATGAAATTATAAAATTAAGCAAAAGAAATCATAATTTTGTGGATTAATAACATAAATCAACGAAAAAAATGAAACAAAAAATGAGATACATCTTGTTGGGCATAGGATTGATTATTTTCAATGCCTCTGCGTTCTGCCAGACTACTAAATGGCGTGATATCTATACGGTAAAGAAAAAGGATACGATTTTCGGTATCGCCAATAAGTATGGACTGAGTTTGCCTGAACTGATGGAAGCCAATCCGGAAATGAAGAAGGAAGGATATATGCTCCAGAAGGGTACAACCATCTTTATTCCTTTCGAGAAGAATACTGCTACTACGGCTGGTGCTGCTCAGACCAATGTGGCTCAGAAGCAAGTGGCTCCTCTGAAGAAAGCCAATACGGTGAATGTGGGGGTGATGCTTCCTCTTCATGATGTAGATGGTGACGGCAAGCGTATGGTGGAGTTCTATCGTGGCATTCTGATGGCTTGCGAAAAATTGAAGCAGCAAGGTATCTCTACGAATATTCATGCCTGGAATGTGCCTATTGATGCGGATATTCGTACTACTTTAGTACAGGAAGGTGCCAATCAGTGTGATCTTATCTTTGGTCCGCTTTATACCAAGCAGGTGGCTTCATTGGCTGATTTCTGCAAGACCTATGGCATCAAGATGGTGATTCCTTTTTCTATCAATGGTGACCAGGTGGATCGCTGCAAGGAAATCTTCCAGGTTTATCAGTCTCCGGAATCGCTCAATGATGCAAGCATCAAGGCTTTCCTAAACCGTTTTAAGAATGTACATCCTATCTTTGTGGATTGCAATGACAGTACTTCCCGTAAAGGTAACTTTACTTTTGGTCTCCGCAAGGAACTGGAGAAGAGAAAGATTACTTATAGTGTGACCAACGTTAACTCTTCATTGGAATATTTTGCCAAGTCGTTTGTTCCTTCCAAACAAAATGTAGTGATACTCAATACGGGACGTTCGCCACAACTGACTCAGGTTCTGAATAAGTTGGATGAGTTTACCGCCAAGTATCCTGGTGCTGACATCTCCCTCTATGGTTATACCGAGTGGTTGATGTATGCCAAGTACAATCTCGACCGCTTCTATAAATATGATACTTATATCCCTTCCACATTCTATTATAATGCAAATTCTGCTAAGACGATAGATTTGGAGAGTAAATACAATACCTGGTTCCATCAACCTATGCAGGTAGCGATGCCGCGATTTGCCATTACGGGTTATGATCAGGCGATGTTCTTCATTCAGGGTGTCAATAAGTATGGCAAGAATTTCACAGGGCAGATGACGCAGGTAAATTATACTCCTGTGCAGACTCCTCTGCATTTTGTCAAGACTTCAAAGGGTGGTTACCGTAATCAGATATTACAGTTGATCCATTATACATTCAATCGTCAGATAGAGGCGGTAACCTATTAAATGTGACATATTAAAGATAAGTAAATGAAAGCAATTAAGATATTGGTGATGTTTCTGATGCTGGGCGGTATGACAGCAAAGGCTCAGATCGGAGAACATCGCAATGACTTCTCTATAGGTGTAAATGGTGGTTACTTGATGAGTAGCGTGGGCTTTACTCCCAGTATTCCTCAAAGCCAACATGGAGGACTGACCGGTGGTTTCTCTTTCAGATATGTTTGCGAGAAATATTTCAAGAGTATCTGCTCTGTCTATGGAGAGGTGAATTTCGCTCAGGCAGGATGGAAGGAGAAAATTCTGGATATCGAAAATGCACCGGTCATCATCACCAATACGGGTGAACCGATGGCATACGAGCGTACCATCAGTTATGTTCAGGTTCCCATCTTTGCACATTTAGCATGGGGTAGAGAAACACGTGGACTGAATATCTTCGTTAACGCGGGTCCTCAGTTCGGATTCTATCTCAGTGAATCTACGAAGACCAACTTCGACCCGAAACACCTGCCAGCTACGGATAATGACAGGGTGAACAACATTATGGCGCAGGATACGATGGCTGTGGAGAATAAGTTTGACTATGGTATAGCTTTAGGCTTAGGTGCAGAATATAGTATCCCGAAGGTAGGACATTTCCTGGCTGAGGCTCGTTATTACTATGGATTGGGCAACATCTATGGCTCTTCCAAGAAGGATTTCTTTGGAAAAAGTAATTTCGGTCAGATTGTGTTCAAAGTATCATATCTTTTTGATATCGTAAAAACCAAGGATGTAAAGAGAAAATAATAAATATATAGATTAATGACAACTACAGAAAAATTTCAACAGAAACTGAGCGACTCTAAGTCAGCTCGCTGGTCAGCCTTACTGATTGTGGCTATCACCATGATGTTTGGCTACTTTTTTACAGACGTAATGTCACCATTGGAGCCGCTTTTGACAGCTGCTAAAGAGGATGGCGGCTTAGGACTCGGATGGACATCAGATGAATATGGATTCTTTTCTGGTTCATATGGATTCTTCAATGTGTTTCTTCTGCTCCTATTCTTTGGTGGTATTATCTTGGATAAGTTTGGCATCCGTTTTACTGGTGTGATTGCTACATTATTGATGTTTGCTGGTGCGTTGGTAAAATGGTATGCGGTTAGCAATCAGTTTACGGGTACTATCGCTGTGCCTTTCTTTGGTGAATATCAGACCCAAGTGGTACTTGCTTCTACTGGTTTTGCTATTTTCGGTGTAGGTAGTGAGATTTGTGGAGTTACAGTAACCAAGATACTTGCTAAGTGGTTTACTGGTCACGAAATGGCTTTGGCGATGGGTGTGCAGGTTGCTTTGGCTCGTCTGGGTACAGCTGCAGCCTTGAGTGCTTCTCTTCCGTTTGCCAAGATGATGGGTAGCGTTTCTGCTTCTGTAGGCTTAGGTCTTGCCCTGCTTTGTGCTGGTATCATGGTTTATCTTGTTTATTGCGTGATGGATAAAAAGGAAGATGCATCTGTTGCTGCTGTTGAAACGGAACCGGAAGAGGGATTCAAGTTCTCTGATTTGGCTGGCTTGGTGAAGACTACAGGTTTCTGGTATGTCGCAGTGCTCTGCCTCATGTTCTATGCAGGCGTGTTCCCATTCCTGAAGTTTGCTACCAAGTTGATGATTTTCAAGTATGGAGTAAGTGAAGATGTAGCTGGCTTTATTCCAGCTATGCTGCCTTATGGTACTATTATCCTGACTCCACTTTTTGGTAGTATATATGATAAATATGGTAAGGGTGCAACCTTGATGCTTATCGGCAGTTGTCTCTTGACCTTGGTTCATGTCGTATTTGCTTTGCCAATGGATTCATACGTGGTGGCTATCATCATGATGCTTATCTTAGGTGTTGCTTTCGGATTGGTTCCGTCTGCCATGTGGCCATCCGTACCTAAGATTATCCCGATGAAATTCTTAGGTTCTGCTTATGCTCTTATCTTCTATATTCAGAATATCGGCTTGGCTCTTGTTCCAGTTTGGATTGGTAAGGTTAATCAGGCTAACACGGCGGCTAATGGCGTGATAGACTATACGGAGACAATGACTATCTTTGCCGGTTTCGGTGTAGTGGCTATCTTGATTTCCATTCTTCTTATGCTGGAAGATAAGCGCAAGGGATATGGCTTGCAGAAGCCTAATATCAAGAAATAATTTTTCTCTGATAAGGTCTGCTGATTTTCTGATGCATTTTTTCAGAAATTATATTTGAATGATATTGAGTACTAAATAATTATAAACCCGGATGTTCTCTCATCCTATTGGTGGGATGAGGAACATCTATAAAAAAGAAAGGACTAACCATGAACACGACACCTGAAGCTCTTATAAAAGAGTATGCTGACCCGATAGAGCAGCAAGAGATTGACAAGTTCGTCTGTGCAGAAATGGGAAGACAGATTCACCGATATATCAAAGGTATGTCGGGTACTAAAACTGCCATGCTCAAGTTTGAGGAACGCTTGGCAAGTTTGACCTTGCCGGAGAAAGAAAAGGCGATAGCCAAGTATATTGACTTGAATAGAAAGGCGCTGGATGGCCTTGATTTGAAGATGATACTGGTTCGCTCTGTAGCTAACTATTGTGATACATTCCAATATATGTTGGAATTTGTCAATGACAAGCGCAAGATGATTTTCTATTATCTTCGCCTTAAAGAGAAGTATATCCAGTATCATGAGGTATTTGAGCAGAATGGTAAGTTTGGTATGAAAAATCATACGGGTGAGATTATGCTTTCGCCTCAGTATGACTTCCTCCGTACTTGCTATATTTACAATGACGACTTGAGCATGATGCCTGTAATAGCAGAAAAGAATGGCAAGATGGGGTTGGTTTATCCTGATGGTAATGATACCATTGTTGCAGACTTCCTCTATGATGAGATTTGTTTACGCGATGAATATCCTTATTTTGAAGCTGTCAAGGATGGTATGTCTGGACTGATAGATAAGGATGGAAATTTCATCCAGCATTAATTTTCATCCAGCATTAAGGCAAGACTTGATGAAGTAAGTAAAAGGAACCCTTTTTAGTTAATAGAGAAATATAAAAAAGCTTGGCAAATAAAATTTTGCCAAGCTTTTTTTATCCTAAGTATTTCATGAGAATTTTTATCTTTCCACTGTCGCGAAGCTTCAGAATACTTTTTTCGCGAATCTGACGTACACGTTCACGGGTGAGATTGAACTCGCTTCCGATTTCTTCCAAGCCTTTCTCATGGCATCCGATGCCATAGCAATAGCAGAGAATATCACGCTCACGAGGTTTGAGAACAGCGTCAAGTACGCGCTTCAACTCACTGCTCATTGACTCGAAATCCACCTGCTTGTCTGTACGTGTGTCATCACCTGATGCCATCACGTCAACCATCGCATTGTCATCATCCTCGCCACCGAATGGAGCATCGATACTCATGTGGTGATTGTCAGCCTTGATGGTCTGGTCAATCTTAGTTTCCTCCATGTTGGTTATCTTACTCAATTCTGAAACGGATGGCTTGCGCTGATGCTCTTGCTCAAACTTACTAATCTCAGCCTGGATTTTACTCAAAGCACCTACCTGGTTGAGTGGCAGACGAACAATACGGCTCTGCTCTGCAATAGCCTGAAGGATGCTCTGGCGAATCCACCAAACTGCGTATGAGATAAACTTAAAACCGCGAGTCTCATCAAATTTCTCAGCAGCCTTTACAAGTCCGATATTTCCCTCATCAATCAAGTCGGTGAGCGAAAGACCCTGATGCTGGTACTGTTTTGCTACAGAAACCACGAAGCGGAGGTTGGCTTTCACCAATTTATCTTTAGCACGCTCACCCTCGCGACCGCCTTTGCGAATCTTCTGTGCGAGTTCGATCTCCTCATCAATAGAGACCATAGGTTCACGACCAATCTCCACCAAGTACTTATCAAGTGCTTCACTGGAACGGTTGGTTATACTCTTGCTAATCTTAAGTTGTCTCATAAATATTTATCTTTTTACCTGTATTTAATTGTCTATTAAATTATCTGTTTTATTATCGCTGAAACCGATATTACCTGTTTCGGGGTGCAAAATTACAAAAAAAACTGCAACTTCTTTGTCATATAAACCGAAAAAGTTTGATTTTATTGTGTATCTTCTTGAATATTTTTATTTTTTATCTGGCAGATAATTAGTAAAAGAATTGGAAATGTGCCTAAGTTGTTACATGATTTTACAACAAAAGTGAGGTAAAATTGATGAAAATAGTGCATATTGTTTGTATATTCAAAGATTTTCCGTATCTTTGCAAACAGATTAAAATTAATTAAAATAATTATGTTTGAGAATCAACCTAAAGGTCTTTATGCGTTAGCTTTGGCTAATACTGGTGAGCGTTTTGGTTACTATACCATGCTCGCCATTTTTACGTTGTTCATGCAAGCTAAGTTTGGATGGACTGAGTCGCAGGCAGGACAGGTATATGCTATCTTCCTGGCCGTAGTTTATTTCGCACCTCTCTTCGGTGGTATGATTGCCGATAAGATTGGTTATGGCAAGTGTGTTACCATCGGTTTTGTAACAATGTTCCTAGGTTATCTGGGATTGGCAATTCCAACAGATGCCGACACGACTGGTCAGGTGTCTATGTTTGCAGGTTTGGCTTGCGTTTCCTTGGGAACGGGTCTTTTCAAGGGTAACTTACAAGTGCTTGTGGGTAATTTGTATGATGATCCAAAGTATGCGGAGCGTCGTATCGATGCGTTCAGCCTTTTCTACATGGCAATTAACATCGGTGCTATGTTTGCACCTTCTATGGCAAAGTGGATTACCAATGTATATCTCGGTCAATATGGTTTTGTGTATGATGCTGCCAATACCAATCCTGAATACCTGAGGGCGCTTTATGGTGCTTATGGCTTGTGCTTTGGCGTGGCTTGTGTTTCCTTGATTGTGTCTGCTGTCATCTACTTTGCTTGTCGTTCTTGGTTCAAGCACGCCGATGTGACGGCCAAGCAAGCTAAGGAGCAGGAGGGCAATGTCGAGGTGCTTACTCCTAAGCAGGAGAAGGATCGTGTCATCGCTTTGTTGCTAGTTTTCGCAGTGGTCATCTTTTTCTGGATGGCTTTCCACCAGAATGGTTCAGCCTTGACATTCTTTGCCAAGAAATATACCAACTTGACCGTGAGTGGTGGTATGCGCGTATGGTTTAATATCTTTAGCTTAGCTCTCATCGCTCTATCAGTTTACACTGGTTTTGGGTCGTTCCAGGCAAAGACTAGCAAGAACAAGATTATCTGTGGCGTTTCTACTATTGTCTTGTGGGCGGTAGCCATCGTTTTGTTTATGAGAATGGAAAATCCGACGATGGGTCAGCCTTCTGATTTTCAACAGTTCAATCCGTTCTTTGTTGTCGCATTGACTCCATTCAGTATGCTGTTCTTTGGTACGCTCACCAAGCAGGGCAAGGAGGTGAGTGCTCCTACTCGTATTGCTTGGGGTATGTTGGTGGCAGCTCTAGGCTTCGGTGTGATTACCTTGGCTTCGACCGATTTGATTTCACCAATGGCCTTGGGTGACAGCACCCAAAGTATCTTGTCTCCTGGATGGTTGATCTCCACCTATTTCACCTTGACACTTGCTGAGTTGCTGCTTTCTCCTATGGGCATAGCCTTTGTTTCTAAGGTAGCACCTCCTAAGTATAAGGGATTGATGATGGGTGGTTGGTTTGTAGCTACAGCAATCGGTAACTATTTGAGCTCAATCCCATCTATGCTTTGGAATAAGATTCCTTTGATGTATAATTGGGGTATTTTAATTGCGCTCTGTTTGATCAGTGCTATTGTTATGTTTGCTCTCTTGAAGAAGTTGAAGCAAATGACAGCGTAGGTCTCTTTTTGGCATAATGGCTTAATAGCCTATAACTGCTTTTGGGGTGAAAAAATGAAGCCTACTTCGATGCTTGTCGAAGTAGGCTTCATTGCCTTAAGAAGTAAGCTTCGTTCTATGATGAAGCTTACTCCTTATAATTTCACGGTCTTATTCAAAAGATAATTGTCGAGGATGACCATAGCTGCCATTGCTTCGACAACAGGTACTGCACGAGGCAGGACACATGGATCATGACGACCACGGGCTTTCAGTAGGGTAGGATTGCCTTCCAGATCTACTGTATGCTGTTCTGTCAAGATAGTAGCTACGGGTTTGAATGCTATGCGGAAATAGATGTCCTGACCATTGCTGATACCACCTTGGATGCCTCCGCTGTGGTTGGTTGTCGTAGTAACATCCTGTCCGTCTGTAGGAGTAACGGCCTGATGAGTAGTACCTTCCTTGGCAGGAATAAATACATCGTTCTGTTCGCTGCCACGAGTGGTGACTCCTTCAAATCCTTCTCCATACTCAAATCCCTTGACGGCATTGATACCCAACATGGCTGCACCCAACTGCGCATGCAATTTATCGAATTCCGGTTCACCCAGTCCAACAGGACAACCCTTGATAACACATGCAATAACTCCTCCAATGGTATCACCTTCAGATTTTACCTTGGCGATGAGATCTTCCATCTGTTTGGCTTTTTCCTGATCAGGGCAACGTACGATATTGTCTTCGATAGTTGTAAGATTATACTTCCGGTAGTCTCTATCAAGGGCAATATTGCCAACCTGAGATGTGTATGCGGTGACGCTGATGCCGAGTTGACGCAGTGCCAATTTAGCAAGAGCTCCTCCTACACATCTGGCGATGGTGATACGGGCAGAAGAACGACCTCCGCCGCGATGGTCGCGGATGCCATATTTCTCATGATAAGTATAGTCTGCATGAGAAGGACGGAACAGACAGCGCATGTTCTCGTAGTCCTGTGAATGCTGGTTGGTGTTCCTTACCTCGAATCCGATAGGTGTTCCTGTGGATTTACCCTCGAAAACGCCACTGAGAAACTCCACTTTGTCAGCTTCGTTTCTGGAAGTTGTAATATGACTTTGTCCTGGTCGGCGACGATTCAGTTCACTCTGAATGAAATCCATATCAATTTCGATGCCAGCAGGGAAGCCGTCAATTACACCGCCTACAGCTATACCATGGCTTTCGCCAAAAGTGGTAAGCGTGAAGAGATTGCCAAAAGTATTTCTCATAAAATTATGGGTTTATTGTCATGAAAAAAATGGGGCATGAAAGCCCCATCTTCATATTGTATGATTATTTATTGCAGTCACAACCGCCCTCGCAGTTGCCACCTTCGCAATTTCCATCCTTGCAGTCGCCACCGCAGTTCTCGCAGCTACCGCCGCAACCCTGCTGACCTTCACCGCTCAGGAGCTTAGCCATGTGTGCAACCTCTTCAGCAGTAGCCTCGCGGTTTTCCAAAACCTCACCACAGAAGTTGAGCTTCTTGCCTGACAATGGGTGGTTGAGGTCGATCTTAACCTTGTCCTCTGAGATAGCTAATACAAGACCTAAGAAACGGTTACCATCCTCGTTCTGGAGAGGAATTACTGCACCAACCTGTACATGCTGAGCATCAAACTGACCGTTGATAGTGAAGATTTGCTTGTCGAGTTCGATGACACGCTCGTCGAAATGCTCACCATATGCCTGGTCTGGAGTCAATTCGAAGTCAAACTCAGCACCTTTCTCGAGGTTAACTACCTGCTCCTCGAATGAAGGGAGAGTTGCACCCATACCACTTACGAAGATGAAAGGACGCTCATCAGCAGTCTTCTCAAGCAACTCTTCGTTACCATCGTCACCTTTTGTTGTGTCATAGAGTGAGTATGACAAAACGATAAATTTGTTTTTTGTTTCTTCCATTTTATTTA
>ERZ1035048.415-NODE-415-length-13419-cov-3.405567_pt1 | contig 13419 bp, 9 predicted proteins | sample MGYA00520587_ERZ1035048 | MGnify/ENA primary metagenome ERZ1035048 (study PRJEB33766, sample SAMN09781693) | gut metagenome | biome: gut microbiome | host: Homo sapiens | place: Madagascar | study: EMG produced TPA metagenomics assembly of the PRJNA485056 data set... | reverse complement strand
TACCAGGCAGGCGTTGGGCTCGCTGAAGCCCGTCAGGTAGTAGAAGTAGCTGTCGTGGCGGTACAGATAGCTGTTGTCGCGGTTGCGGCCACGCTCAGGGGCGGTCGGGATGATGGCAATGCCGCCTTCGCCCAGCTGGGCGGCCAGGCGTGCGCGGCGTTGTGCGTAAACAGAGGTCATACAGGCATCGTATTGCGCAGTGCCATGCACTGCGTGGTTCTACAAAAGATGAGCAGCTAGCGCTTGATTTTCAAAGGATTGCAAGTGTTTTTACTTGAAAGTCCTTTAAATACGAGCGCTAGATGCTCTTGTTTTTTTAAGAGTTCTGTGTCGCGCTTTGGTTCAATGCAGCCAGGCGCTCGGGCGTGCCCACATCGGTCCAGCGGCCGGTGTAGAGGCTGGCTGCGCAGCGCCCGGCATCCATGGCCCGGCGCAGCAGCGGGGCCAGCGGCTCGGCCACGCCGTCTGGGTTGCCTGCGGCCATGCCGCAAAACGGTGGGCGGAACAAGTCTGCCTTCAGCAGGGCGATCGTGCTGTAGGTCAAGCGCGGACGTGCGTCGCGTGCCACATCGCCCGGTGGCAGGTGGATGGCGCGGCCCGTGTGGCTGTCTGGCGCATCGGGGGCAAAGCCAAAGTCCCCCTTGAGGTTGTGCGCCGGGTTGGGCACGAGCCAGATGTGGGCCAGGTCGTCCGACTGCGCAAAGCGCTGCGCCAGCTGTGCATCAAACACAAAGTCAGGTGCAAACACATCACCCGCTGCCAGCCAGAATGCCTCGCCCAGCAGCGGCAGTGCACGGGCAATGCCGCCAGCGGTTTCCAGCGCATGGCCAAAGTCATGCTGCTCATGCGAATACTGCAGCTGCATGCCCTGTGTGGGCCAGATGTCATCCAGATGCGCGGGAATCTGCGCGCCCAGCCAGGCGGTATTCACCACCACATCACGCACGCCATCACGCAGCAGGGCGGCCATGTGCCAGTCCAGCAGCGCACGGCCCTGCACCTGCAGCAGGGGTTTGGGGGTGGTGTCGGTCAGCGGGCGCATGCGTTCGCCGCGCCCGGCAGCCAGCAACATGGCGGGAAGGTTCAAAGAGGTCATGGCAGAAAATTTCTTAACGCGTTCACGCACGCGCTGCAAGCCACACTTTAGGCCATGCGGGGGCTATGTAATCACATGGAAACCTGCGCCATGCCACACCGGTAAAATCCCTTGCATCATTTGACACATTCCATTCGGAACCATCCCCCCCATGGCAAACACCCCAATGATGGCCAACGCAATCCGTGCCTTGGCCATGGACGCAGTGCAACAAGCAAACTCCGGCCACCCTGGCGCCCCCATGGGCATGGCCGACATGGCAGTGGCTCTGTGGAACCGCCACCTGCAGCACAACCCTGCCAACCCCCACTGGGCCAACCGCGACCGTTTCATTCTGTCCAACGGCCACGGCTCCATGCTGATCTATGCGCTGCTGCATCTGACCGGCTACGACCTGCCCATGGATGAGATCAAGAACTTCCGTCAGCTGCACAGCAAGACCGCTGGCCACCCCGAAGTGGGTGTGACCCCCGGCGTGGAAACCACAACGGGCCCTCTGGGTCAGGGCATCACCAATGCCGTGGGCTTTGCACTGGCTGAAAAGCTGCTGGCGGCTGAATTCAACCAGCCCAAGCACGCCATCGTGGATCACTACACCTATGTGTTCATGGGTGACGGCTGCCTGATGGAAGGCATCTCGCACGAAGCCGCTTCGCTGGCAGGTGCCTGGAAGCTCAACAAGCTGATCGCCCTGTGGGACGACAACGAGATCTCCATCGACGGCAAGGTCACACCCTGGTTTGCTGACAACACGCCCGCACGCTTTGAGGCCTATGGCTGGAACGTGATCCGTGGTGTAGATGGCCACGATGTGGACGCGGTGGATGCGGCAATTGCCCAGGCCAAGAAGAGCAAGGACAAGCCCACACTGATCTGCTGCAAGACACACATTGGCAAGGGCTCGCCCAACCGCGCCAACACTTCCAAGGCCCACGGCGAGCCTCTGGGTGCGGAAGAAATCGCACTGACCCGCGCGGCACTGGGCTGGGAACACGCTCCCTTTGAAATCCCTGCGGAAGTCTATGCAGGCTGGGATGCCAAGGCTGCTGGCAAGAAGGCAGAAGCTGCCTGGAACAAGAAGTTCGCTGCCTACGAAAAGGCTTTCCCCGAGCTGGCCGCTGAATTCAAGCGCCGCATGGCTGGTGACCTGCCTGCCAACTTCCTGGAAGTGGCTGCCAAGATCGCATCTGACGCACACGACACCGCCGCCACCGTGGCCAGCCGCAAGGCCAGCCAGCTGGCGCTGGAAGGCCTGACCGCTGCCCTGCCTGAACTGCTGGGCGGCTCGGCGGACCTGACAGGCTCCAACCTGACCAATACCAAGTCCACCCCCGCTTTCCGCGTGGATGACAAGGGCAATGTGGTCAAGACCGAAGACGGCAAGATCGGCCGCCACATCAACTACGGTGTGCGCGAATTCGGCATGGCCGCCATCATGAACGGCGTGGCGCTGCATGGCGGCTACATCCCCTACGGCGGCACCTTCATGACCTTCTCGGACTACAGCCGCAATGCCATCCGCATGGCTGCGCTGATGAAGCAGCGCGTGATCCATGTGTTCACGCACGACTCCATCGGTCTGGGTGAAGACGGTCCTACCCACCAGTCCATCGAGCATGCCGCTTCCCTGCGTCTGATCCCTGGTCTGGACGTCTGGCGTCCCGCTGACACCACGGAAACTGCCGTGGCATGGACGGTGGCCCTGAGCCACAAGAACAAGCCTACCGCCCTGCTGCTGAGCCGCCAGAACCTGGCCTACTCGCCCAAGTCTGAAGAGGCACTGGACCACATCGCCAACGGTGCCTACGTGCTGTCTGAGCCTGCCGATGTGGGCATCAAGGGCAAGCCACAGGCCGTGATCATTGCGACTGGCTCTGAAGTGCAGCTGGCACTGGCCGCGCAGAAGATGCTGGCCGAGCAGAAGATTGGCGTGCGCGTGGTCTCCATGCCCAGCACCACCACCTTCGACCAGCAGGACGTGGCATACAAGACCAGCGTGCTGCCCGCCGGCATCCCCCGCATCGCGGTGGAAATGGGCGTGACCGACTTCTGGTGGAAGTACGGCTGCGCTGCCGTGGTCGGTATCGACACCTACGGTGAATCGGCTCCCGCTGCTGTGCTGTTCAAGCACTTTGGCTTCACGGCAGAGAACGTGACCGCCACCGTGATCGAAGCCATCCAGCGCAACCAATAACGATGCTTGCAACACCCGCCCTGGCCTTGGCCCCGGTGGGTGTTTTCCGTACAGTCACAGCGTTTTTCTGTTTTCACTATCCATAGACGAGGCAACTATGACTATCAAGGTTGGTATCAACGGCTTTGGCCGTATTGGCCGCAACGTGCTGCGCTCCGCCGTGCAGAACTTTTCGGACATCGAAATCGTGGGCATCAACGACCTGCTTGAGCCTGACTATCTGGCCTACATGCTGAAGTACGACAGCGTGCACGGCCGTTTTGACGGTGAAGTTTCGGTCGAGGGCAACACCCTGATCGTGAACGGCAAGAAGATCCGTCTGACCCAGGAGCGCGACCCTGCCAACCTGAAGTGGAACGAAGTGGGCGCGGAAGTGGTGATCGAATCCACCGGCCTGTTCCTGACCGACGAAACCGCCCGCAAGCACATCGCTGCTGGCGCCAAGAAGGTCATCATGTCTGCGCCCTCCAAGGACGCTACCCCCATGTTTGTGTTCGGCGTGAACCACCAGACCTATGCGGGTCAGGACGTGGTCTCCAACGCTTCGTGCACCACCAACTGCCTGGCTCCCGTGGCCAAGGTGCTGAACGACAAGTGGGGCATCAAGCGCGGTCTGATGACGACTGTGCACGCTGCTACGGCGACACAGAAGACCGTGGACGGCCCATCGAACAAAGACTGGCGCGGCGGCCGCGGCATTCTGGAAAACATCATTCCTTCCAGCACTGGCGCTGCCAAGGCTGTGGGCGTGGTGATTCCTGAGCTGAACAAGAAGCTGACCGGCATGTCCTTCCGCGTGCCTACGTCTGACGTGTCCGTGGTCGACCTGACTGTGGAGCTGAACACCGAAGCTTCTTATGAAGACATCTGCGCTGAAATGAAGGCACAGTCCCAAGGCGCTCTGAAGGGCGTGCTGGGTTACACCGAAGACAAGGTGGTGGCTACCGACTTCCGTGGCGAAACCTGCACTTCCGTGTTTGACGCCGAAGCAGGTATCGCACTGGACAAGACCTTTGTGAAGGTCGTGGCCTGGTACGACAACGAGTGGGGCTACTCCAACAAGTGCCTGGAAATGGTGCGCGTGGTCGCTGGCAAGTAATTCCAAATTACTAGCCAAATATGCCGCTAGCGCTTATTCTGTAAGCGCTGGCAGCTATCAAAAAAAGCCAAGTCCTCAGGACTTGGCTTTTTGTGTTTCTGGGGGGCTTCAGCCCAGCACTTCAATGCGGCCTTCGTCCACGTAGAACAGAAATTCCTCACGCGCCAGTGTGACAGTGACCGGCTGGCCATCGCTGTGCCAGGACACGACCCTGCTGGCCAGGGCCGTGTCTACATGCACTTTCTGACCCTGCGGGATGTCATGCAGCATGCCATCGCCTACGCGGTGCTGCACTTTGCCGCTGATGCGGGCATGAAATTGCAGGGGCAAGGCAGCGGTGGTGGCGGGGGCAGCAGTCAGGCAGCTTGTCATGTGCTTGTCTCCAAAACGTATGGCCAAACGATAAGTGGCGCCACGGATGGCACCGGCAGGAAAACTGCACTGCACCAAAATGAATCGATGCCGCACAGCGTATTCGCACTAAATCGGTGCGAATATAGAGAAAAAACAACCAGGTTATGAGTTTTATTTATACGTATGCTCATAAAGTAGGCAGAAACCATGGTTTTCTGCCCAATAAAAGTGCAGATGGCATAGGTATGCACAAAATGAGTGCGACCCATGCAGGAAAGATTTCATAATCCATGCATAAGGTCCTGCACCACTGCGCATAGTTTGGCATGGTCGCTCGTGGATGTGGGATGTCATTACATATGCATGGAGCAGTTTGACGCCGCCTGCGGGCGGCGTTTGCACGTGCATGGAGCCCGATTTTTTATTGCATTGGAGAGTGGTCGTCATGCGTCAAGAAAGCGACTTTCTGGGTCCCAAGGACATTCCCGACAACGCCTACTGGGGCGTGCATTCGGCACGTGCTGTGGAAAATTTCCCCATCACGGGCCAGACCGTGGCGCAAATGCCTGCGCTGATTCGCGGCTTTGCCTATGTGAAGAAGGCGGCTGCTGCCGCCAACCTGGCCATGGGCGCCATCAATGAGCAGCAGGCCCAGGCCATTGCCAAGGCCTGCGATCTGCTGATCGCTGGCAAGCACCATGACCAGTTTGTGGTGGACGTGATTCAGGGCGGCGCTGGCACCTCGACCAATATGAACGCCAACGAGGTCATTGCCAACCTGGCGCTGGAAACGCTGGGCCTGGAAAAGGGCCGCTACGACGTGATTCACCCCAATGACCACGTCAATGCCTCGCAGTCGACCAACGACTCCTACCCCACTTCGGTGAAGCTGGCGACCTACTTTGAAGTGCAGAACCTGCTGGCCGCACTGGCTTCGCTGCGCGGTGCCTTCCAGGCCAAGGCTGAAGAGTTCAAGGATATCCTGAAGATTGGCCGTACCCAGCTGCAGGACGCCGTGCCTATGACACTGGGCCAGGAGTTCAACTCCTTTGTGTCCATGATTGCCGCTGACGAGCAGCGCCTGCGTGAGTCGGCTGCCTTGCTGTGCGAAATCAACATGGGCGGCACCGCCATCGGTACCGGCATCAACGCTCCTGTGGGCTATGCCGACGTGGTGACCACCAAGCTGGCTGAGTTCTCTGGCGTGCCTGTGTTCAAGTCCAAGGACATGATTGCTGGCACGGCCGACACTGGCGTGTTTGCAGACATCTCCGGCATCCTCAAGCGCATCGCCGTGAAGCTGTCCAAGATCAGCAACGATCTGCGTCTGCTGTCTTCCGGCCCTCAGGCTGGCGTGGGCGACATCAAGCTGCCCGCCCGCCAGGCAGGTTCTTCCATCATGCCCGGCAAGGTCAACCCCGTGATCCCCGAGGTGATGAACCAGGTGTGCTTTGAAGTGATCGGCAACGACGCTGCCATCACCATGGCTGTGGAAGCCGGTCAGCTGCAGCTGAACGCGTTTGAGCCCCTGATGGGCTGGGCGCTGCACCAGAGCCTGACCCACCTGGCAGCCGCCTGCAAGACCCTGCAGGTGAACTGTGTGGAAGGCATTGTGGCCAACACCGAATTGCTGGATGCCCGCATCCATGAGTCCGTGACCCTGGTGACCGCACTGAACCCCCTGATCGGCTACGAAAAGGCGGCCAAGATTGCCAAGACGGCGATTGCGACCGGCAAGCCTATCGCTGTGGTGGCTGAAGAGCTGGGCATCATGAGCCAGGCTCAGATGAAGGCTCTGCTGGTGGCTGACAAGCTAACCACGCCCGGTGCACTGACTGCTGAAGCCGTCTAAGCGATAACGCTTCGTAGCGCCTAAAACAAAAGCCATGACCGCAAGGTCATGGCTTTTTTGTTGTGAACTGGTCGGCAAGACCAGAGGAGCAGTGCGAGGCTTAGCCTTCTGTGCCGGTGGCCGCGTCATCGACCCCGCGCACGCTTTCGCGAATGTTCTTGTCACGCACCTTGTCGAGGTCAGACTCTACGGCGCGGCGCAACTTTTCGATGGCGGCATGGAAGGCGTCGTGCAGCTTTTCGGCTTCTGCATTGACGGCTACAGGCGGGCGACCGTTGGCACGGGTTTCCAGCACGCATTTCTTGCCGGGGGCGCCATTGACCTTCATGGCATCCACGCCCGTGAAAAAGACCTCTACCCGCACCACGTATTCCTTGAGGCGGGCCAGCTTGCTGTTGACCTCTTCGCGAGTCCATTGTTCCAGCGATTCGCCGCCCTGGATGGTTGCGTCGGTATGGACTTGTACTTGCATGCATATCTCCTTATCGCCAAAGCCGCACCAGAAGGTGCAGCGGTTGCGCTGGATGACCAGCGAAATCGTTCACGCGATGGCTGCAAGCGCAGTCTCGGTGTGTGGTTTTCTACAGTGTGGGACTTCTTTGGGCCATTTCAAGTTCGAGCTTGAAAGTTACTTGATATTGGTCAAACCTCCAATCAGCCAAAACGCTTCCTGCGTGTGGGCTGCAGACAGACATGCAGCGCAAGTACCAGCACATGGAGGGCTTTGTTGGCAGATGCTCACCGCTAAAACCGTATGGCTGCAGTTCCTACATGACAGGGCGGCAGGCTGAGGTTACAACTAGGGTCACGCTGACCTCCACCTCGCCTGCCCATGTCCCTGCCCGCCGCTCGCCGCCTCAAGATCGGTCTGTCCGCCTGTTTTTCGCATGCAGACCCCAGCCGCCCGCTGTTTACAGGCAAGACCCTGCAATACGTGGAGCAGTCCATCGCGCACTGGATCATGTCCAGTGGCGCCATGGTGGTCATGATTCCCTGCCCCATGGGCGAAACTGCCAAGGGCGACGTCACGCTGGCCCACTATGCAGACTGGCTGGACGGTGTGGTCATGCACGGTGGTGCAGACGTGTGGCCCGGCAGCTATGGCGAGGAGCCGCTGCGCCCGGAATGGCTGGGCGACCGCGTGCGCGATCTGTACGACCTGGCCGTGGTCGAGGCCTTCAGCCAGGCGGGAAAGCCCATCTTTGGCGTGTGCCGCGGGCTGCAACTCATCAACGTGGCCTTTGGCGGCACGCTCTACCAGGATATCCTGACCCAGGTGCCCGGTGCGCAGGTGCACCGCAATGCCGATGCCTATGACCGCCACCAGCATGACATCCACATCGTGCCCGGCTCGCGCCTGGCGCAGCTCTACCCCAACACCTACGTGGCGCGGGTGAACAGCATTCACCACCAGGGCATCAAGCAGGTAGCACCGGGCTTTGTGGTAGAGGCTTGGAGCATTCCCGACCATATTCCCGAAGCCATCTGCCGCCATGAACCAGGCAAGAGCTATATCGCGGCCACGCAGTGGCACCCGGAATTCCACAACCCGGACAGCCCCATCATCGACAGCAGTGTGCTGCTGGGCGACTTTCTCACGGCCTGCACCCATGCCAAGTACCGCCCTGCAGACAGCCACAGCCCCTTCCAGATTCGCGACCGCGCGGCACGCATGCTGCGCCGGGCCTTGCTGCGGAGAAGATAAAAACAGAAGCGGTCAGTGCAGAAAAACAAAGGGTTTCAGATAGAAAACTATCTGAAACCCTTTTTATTCAAGCGCAAAAAGCTACTAAAACAGAAGTGGCAGGGCGTTTTACCGTGGCTGCAGATACGCCTGCAGATAGCGTCCCGTATGGCTTTCAGGGTGGGCCGCCACCTGCTCGGGTGTGCCCACGGCAACCACCTGGCCGCCGCCTGCACCGCCTTCGGGGCCCATGTCGATGACCCAGTCGGCAGTCTTGATCACGTCCAGGTTGTGCTCAATCACCACGATGGTGTTGCCCGCATCGCGCAGCTGGTGCAGCACTTTGAGCAGCAGCTGCACATCGGCAAAGTGCAGGCCGGTGGTGGGCTCATCGAGGATGTAGAGCGTGCGGCCCGTGTCGCGCTTGGACAGCTCCTGTGCGAGCTTGACGCGCTGCGCCTCGCCGCCTGAGAGCGTGGTCGCGCTCTGGCCCAGGCGGATATAGCCCAGGCCCACGTCCATCAGCGTCTGCAGCTTGCGGTGGATGCTGGGCACGTCCTTGAAGAAGGCGTGGGCGTCTTCCACCGTCATCTCCAGCACATCGGCAATATTCCTGCCCTTCCACTGCACCTGCAGCGTCTCGCGGTTGTAGCGCTTGCCGTGGCAGATGTCGCAGGGCACATACACGTCCGGCAGAAAGTGCATTTCCACCTTGATCAGGCCATCGCCCTGACAGGCCTCGCAGCGCCCACCGGAGACGTTGAAGCTGAAGCGCCCGGGGCCGTAGCCGCGCTCCCGCGCCGTATTGGTCTCGGCAAACAGATCGCGAATCGGCGTAAACAGGCCGGTGTAGGTGGCCGGGTTGCTGCGCGGTGTGCGGCCAATGGGCGACTGGTCCACATTGATGACCTTGTCGAAATACTCCAGCCCTTCCAGTGCCTGGTGGGGGGCAGGCTCCATGCCTGCACGGTGCAGCTGGCGCGCGACCTCGGCATACAGGGTGTCATTGACCAGGGTGGATTTGCCCGAGCCTGACACCCCCGTCACGCAGGTGAACAGTCCCACGGGAAAGTCCACGGTCACATCACGCAGGTTGTGGCCGCTGGCCCCCACTACGCGCAGGGCCTGCAGGGCGTGGTGCTGGCTGGCGGCCTCGCTGCCGCGAATGCTGGGAAAGCCGCTGGCAGGCTGTGCGGCGGCATCGTCCTGCTTGACTGGTATCCACGGCGTGCGCTGGCGCGGCACGGCAATGGCCTTGGTGCCGCTCAGATACTGGCCGGTGGGCGAGTGCGGGTTGGCCTTGACCTGCTCGAACGTGCCCTGGGCCATGACCTGGCCGCCATGCACGCCAGCGCCCGGCCCCATATCGATGATGTGGTCGGCCGCACGCATCATGTCTTCGTCGTGCTCGACCACGATGACGCTGTTGCCAATGTCCCGCAGGTGCTCCAGCGTGGCAATCAGGCGGTCGTTGTCGCGCTGGTGCAGGCCAATGCTGGGCTCGTCCAGCACATACATCACGCCCGTCAGGCCGCTGCCAATCTGGCTGGCCAGGCGAATGCGCTGGGCCTCGCCGCCTGAGAGCGTGTCAGCACTGCGGTCCAGGCTCAGATAGCTCAGGCCCACGTCCAGCAAGAAGCGCAGGCGTGCAGCAATCTCGCGCACCACTTTCTCGGCAATGTCGGCCTTGCTGCCCTGCAGCTGCAGGCTGCGGAACCACTGGTGGGCTTCGGTCAGCGTGGCGCGGTTGACCTCATAGATGGCGCGGGCCTGGTCGCCATCACCCACACGCACAAAGCGCGCTTCGCGGCGCAGGCGCGTGCCCTGGCAGTCGGGGCAGGTGCGTATGCTGCGCAGGCGTGACAGGTCGTCGCGCACGATCTGCGAATCGGTCTCGCGCAGGCGGCGCATCATGTTGGGGATGACGCCTTCAAACACATGCTCGACCACGGTGGTCTTGCCATCGCTGTCGTAGGCAAACGGAATTTTTTCCTCGCCGGAGCCCCAAAGCACTACTTTCTGCACATCGGCGGGCCAGGCTTCAAAAGCAGCGTTCACATCCTGCCCGTAATGGTGGGCAATGCTTTGCAGCAGGCTGAAGTAGGTGGGGTTGCGGCTGTCCCAGCCGTGGATGGCGCCATTGGCCACGCTCACAGACGGGAAGGGCACGACCTTGTCCGGGTCAAAGTCTTCGCTCAGGCCCAGACCATCACAGGTGGGGCAGGCCCCCATGGGCGAGTTGAAGGAGAACAGGCGTGGCTCCAGCTCTTCCAGCGAGTAGGTGCACAGTGGGCAGGCAAAGCGGCTGCTGAAGATGTGCTCCTGGCCAGAATCCATGTCCACTGCCAGCACGCGGCCGCTGGAGGCATCACCACCAATGCGCAGTGCGGCCTCAATGCTCTCGGCCAGGCGCTGCTGCAGATCGGCACGCACCTTGATGCGGTCAATCACCACGTCCACATCGTGCTTGCTGTTCTTGTCCAGCGGCTGCAGATCGGCCGCGTCCACCACCTTGCCATCAATGCGAAAGCGGATATAGCCCTGGGCCTGCATCTGCACAAACAGCTCGGCAAAGTCGCCCTTGCGGCTGCGTGCCATGGGGGCCAGCAGCATGAGCTTGGTGCCCTCGGGCAAGGCAAGCATGGCATCGACCATCTGGCTGATGGTCTGGGCCTGCAGGGGCAGACCGTGCTCGGGGCAGTAGGGTGTACCTGCGCGCGCAAACAGCAGGCGCAGGTAGTCGTTGATTTCTGTGACCGTACCCACCGTGGAGCGCGGGTTGTGGCTGGCGGCCTTTTGCTCGATGGCAATCGCGGGCGACAGGCCTTCGATCAAATCCACATCGGGTTTGTCGAGCTGCCCCAGAAACTGCCGCGCATAGGCCGAGAGGCTTTCCACATAGCGGCGCTGACCCTCGGCGTACAGGGTGTCAAACGCCAGGCTGGACTTGCCCGAGCCGGACAGCCCCGTCACCACCACCAGCTGGTTGCGCGGGATGTCCAGATCAATGTTCTTGAGGTTGTGCGTACGCGCACCGCGGATGCTGATGTGGGTGTGGCCCATGGCATGGCCCAGATAGCGGCCGGCGTCCTCAGGCAATTTTGGTGTCAAAGCGTCAGTCACAGCGGTGCAGTCGTGGCAAAGGTAAACCAGCCATCATAGAGATTTGCACCTGTGCGCGTGTAGCAGGCTTGGTACGAATCGCAGACAATAAGGATTTGCGCAGCGCGTATTTTTCGCACTGCCTGAGTCTTGCTAGCCAAGGCCTGCGCCGCTGAGCACAGCGGTTTTTTATGCCGCCCAACCCTGGTTTTGTCGCGTGTCCCAGTCTCAGTTTGCTTCTTCCTCCCCTGATGCCCCAGCCGCCGTTGCGGGCAAGATGACCGCGCAGGAGCGCCGCTCCAGCGCCAGCCTGGCCCTGATTTTTGCGCTGCGCATGCTGGGCCTGTTTCTGGTGCTGCCCGTGTTTGCGCTGGAAGCCGCCAAATACCCCGGTGGTGACAACCCCGCCATGGTGGGCTTTGCCATGGGCCTGTATGGGCTGACGCAGGCCGTGTTCCAGCTGCCGCTGGGCCTGGCCTCTGACCGCTGGGGGCGCAAACGCATCATCGTGGCCGGGCTGGCCGTGTTTGCACTGGGCAGTCTGGTGGCTGCACTGGCGGACTCGCTCACCGGACTGATGCTGGGCCGCGCCCTGCAGGGTGCAGGTGCCGTGTCGGCGGCTGTGACGGCGCTGATGGCCGATATGACCCGCGACAGCGTACGCACCAAGGCCATGGCCATGGTGGGCGGCTCCATCGGCCTGATGTTTGCGCTGGCCCTGGTGCTCAGCCCCGTGCTGGCGGCCTGGGGTGGTTTGTCTGGCATTTTTGGCCTGACCTTTGCGCTGGCACTGGCTGGCATTGCCGTGGTGCTGTGGGTCGTGCCTGCGGAGCCTGAACACCACGCAGAGGCCCCGCGTGGCAGCGCTCGCGAGCTGCTGGGCCATGGCGATCTGCTGCGCCTGAACGCCGGTGTCTTCATCCTCCACACCGTGCAGATGTCCATGTGGGTGGCCGTGCCCGCCATGCTGGTGGCGGCTGGTCTGGCCAAGGATGTGCACTGGAAGCTCTATCTGCCTGCCGTGGTGCTGTCCTTCGTCGCCATGGGGGCCTTGTTTGCCATGGAGCGCCGTGGCCGCCTGCGTGCCGCGCTGCTGGGCTCCATCGCCCTGGTGCTGGTCGTGCAGGCAGTGCTGGGCGTGATGGCCGAGGCAGCCGCAGCCCCCTCGCTGGCTGTCATGGGGGTGCTGATGTTTGTGTTCTTTGTTGGCTTTAACGCGCTGGAGGCCACGCAGCCCAGTCTGGTCTCGCGCATGGCGCCCGCCCATCTGCGCGGTGCAGCACTGGGGGCCTACAACACGCTGCAGTCGCTGGGCCTGTTTGCCGGTGGTTTTCTGGGCGGTGTGCTGGCCAAGCTGGGCGGTGCGCCTGTGCTGTTTGCCGCTACCACGGCGCTGATGCTGCTGTGGCTCATCATCACCTGGCCGCTCCAACCCATAGGGCGCTATGACGCTAAAAAATAAATAGCTTGCGGCGCAATATTGACAAGGGGTTCAGGCTTGAATGGCTCTGAACCCCTTGTTTTACGAGCGCAAGAAGCTATGTTTTTTGAATATCCGTAGCCGTTGGGCAACTTCTTTTCCCCAAGGGAAGCTACGGGCGTGCAGGCACTCACAACATGCGCTAAGCTGCGCTCCTGCAGTCATTCCGGGGGGTGCTGCAATCACTATCTGGCACGGGAACTCCCCCATCAACGCCCGTGCTACCACTGAACCAAAGGTATTCACCATGGCATCTGTCAACAAAGTCATTCTCGTCGGCAACCTGGGGCGCGACCCCGAAATGCGCACCTTCCCCAGCGGAGATCAGGTTGCCAACGTCACCATCGCCACGACCGACCGCTGGCGCGACAAGAACACCGGCGAAAACAAGGAAGCCACCGAGTGGCACCGCGTGGTGTTCAACGGCCGTCTGGCTGAAATCGTGGGCCAGTACCTGCGCAAGGGCAGTCAGGTCTACGTAGAAGGCAGCCTGCGTACCCGCAAGTGGACGGACCAGCAAGGCATCGAGCGCTACAGCACCGAAATCCGCGCCGACAG
>ERZ1035048.408-NODE-408-length-13574-cov-11.890746_pt1 | contig 13574 bp, 6 predicted proteins | sample MGYA00520587_ERZ1035048 | MGnify/ENA primary metagenome ERZ1035048 (study PRJEB33766, sample SAMN09781693) | gut metagenome | biome: gut microbiome | host: Homo sapiens | place: Madagascar | study: EMG produced TPA metagenomics assembly of the PRJNA485056 data set... | reverse complement strand
ATTTACTGCTTTTAGCGGGTATGTTTGCTTCCGTTGTTTTTGCGAACAACAAGCAGACCGTTAAAATTGATGGTAATGTCTCAGACAAAACCGTCACCGAGATCACCTTCGATGGTGATAACGTAACGCTCAATTATGCGGACAATTCTTCTGAAACGAAGGATATGTCGCTTGTGTCTCTTTCTTTTTCTTATGATTCTACTACAGGAATCAACAAGATAGAAGAGATCAAGAAGTCATTGCAGGGTAAGGTTTTTAACCTAAATGGTCAACTCGTAGGTAATTCTCTTGAGGGATTGTCTAAGGGTATTTACATCGTGAATGGTAAGAAAGTAATTATCAAGTAAAAAAGGAGGAACGTAAAATGAAGAAAATGGTATTTACTTTGACACTCCTCTTGATGAGCTTGAGTGCAGCCATGGCTCAGACATGGACATTTGGTGCAATGAGCGAGGCTGATAAGGCTTTATGTGCAGCTGATGCCAATTGGGTATTGGGAACTGATCGCTACGGCTATACCTTAGCTTTGGAGAAAGCGGCTCTTGTTGCAAATGGCTCAGAATTGGCTTATACTAAGGGCTTGAAGTTTACTGCTGGTGCTCCTGCTGATAAATCCGAAGGAAAAGCAAAAGTCCGCTTGAACTATGGCTCTTCTCGCTTGGAATTGAACGGAAATGGTGTTTCTTTGATTATTCCAAGTCTGAAGGCTGGTCAGAAAGTAACAGTTAGCTGCAAGACTGGTAGTACTTCTACTGCTCGTTGTTTAGATGCTGCTAACTTGACTTCGGTTTCTGGTTCTTTTGGTACTCCTACAAAAGATCAGGTTACCAACGTTGGAACTGTAACTGCTGATGGTGATGTCGTGTTGAAAACCAATGGTGGTGGTATGAACATTTATAGCATCAAGGTTGAGACTGTAGGTGGCGGATCTACCGTTACTCCTGGTTCTACCGACAAAATTACCAATGCCGTTGCTCGTAACAGCAAGGTCAATCAGATGTATGTTACCACCAATGCTGGTGATGTGAAGTATTATAATACTGCCGACTTGACAAGTGTTAAGTTCGAAGGTGACAAGACTATTATTACTCCTAAGTCTGGTGCAGAGAATGATGAGTATGATGCTTCTGTTCAAGCCATCAGTTTTGCTAAGAAGGCCGATCAGGGCGAGAGTGGTGATATTGACAATCCAGCCGGTGTTATTCAGATTACTGAGGCTAAGGGCTGGCAGGAGTCTGCCTACTTGAAGTGGGCTCCATTCGAGGGCGCTTCTTCTTATAATGTATATGTAGATGACAAGAAGATTGATGTTCAGTTGATTCGTCAGTATAAATCTTACTATCGTGCTGATGTTCTCGGTTTGAAGGCTGGTACTTATTCTGTAAAGGTTGTTCCTGTAAATGCTGAAGGTACAGAGATTACTGGTGCCAATACTGCTTCTAACTTGGTAGTAAAGAGCTACAACCGTGAGGGCTTTGCTCATTTCAAGTATGATGGTGTAGGTGCTTATAATAATGATGGTACTTTGAAGGCTGGTGCTAAGGTTCTGTATATTACAGCCAAGACGGCCAAGACTGTTTCTACAACAGTTGATACAGGCAAGCCAGAGACGATTACGGGTCTTCAGTCTATTATTGATGCTTATCAAAAGGGTGAGGATACAACTCCTATCGTCTTCCGAATCATCGGTAAGGTAAGCCTTTCTGACTTGGACAGAATTTCAAGTTCTGCAGAAGGTTTGCAGATTAAGGGTAAGGGTGCTCACTCTGAAATGAACATGACTTTCGAAGGAGTCGGTGATGATGCTACTGTATATGGATTTGGTTTCTTGCTTCGTAATACCAAGAGTGTAGAGTTCCGTAACTTTGCTATCATGCGTTGCCTGGATGATGCTATGTCTCTTGATACTGATAACTCTCATGTATGGATTCACAACATGGATCTCTTCTATGGCAAGAAGGGTGGCGCTGCCGACCAAGCCAAGGGTGATGGTACTGTAGATATCAAGGGTGACTCCCAGTATATAACTGTAGCATACAACCGCTTCTGGGATAATGGTAAGGCTTCTATGTGTGGTATGACGAGTGAAAGTGGCCCTAACTATATCACTTATCACCACAACTGGTTCGACCATTCAGACTCTCGTATGGCTCGTATTCGTACTATGAGTGTTCACATGTACAACAACTACTATCAGCACAATGATGTTTATGGTATTGGTGCAACCAGTGGTTCAAGTGTATTCATGGAGTCTAACTACTTTGATGCAACCAAGCGTCCTATCATGAGCTCTCTGCAGGGTACTGATGCCAAGGGTGATGGTACTTTCTCTGGTGAGGATGGTGGTTTGATTAAGGCATACGGCAATGTATTTGCCAACAAGCCTGATAACTTCAGCTATATCCCATACTCAGAAAACAATACAAGCTTCGATGCCTACGAGGTTTCTGATCCAAGTGAGCAGGTTCCTACAAGTGTAAAAACTTTGGTAGGTGGTACTTCTTACAACAACTTTGATACCAACTCAAGCCTCATGTATGCATACGCTGCTGATAAGGCTGCAGATGTTCCTGCTATTGTAGAAGGATTCTATGGTGCAGGTCGTTTGAATCATGGCGATATTGATTTCGTTATTCCTGATGAGACAGTCGTAACAAATGGTCATCAGCAGCCATGGCCTGCTTTGGCAAGCATTCTTGATGCTTATACTTCTGGTGTTGTTAAGGTGTTCGGTGAGAGCAATGCTTCTGGCGAAGGTGGTTCTACAGAAGGTGGCGAGACAGGTGGTTCTGGCGAAGGTGGTAGCACTGGTGGCTCTACTGGTGGTACAGAAGGTGGTAGCACAGTTACTCCTATTGAGGGTACAGTAACATGCAGCTTTACTGCGAACGGAAAAGAGGCTGTTCCTTCTAATAGTGCATTTGCTTTGACAGGTGAAGCTAAGAATGTTAAAAAGGAAGAAACAGTTATTGATGGTACAACTTATACAGCAAGTCTTAAGATGGAAACTAAAACTGAAGTTTCTTTCACCACATCTCAGAAGATGACTCTGTATGTATATTATGGCGTTTCTGGTACAAAAACTAATGTAAAGGTAGATGGCGTAAAGCAGGCAGGAGCACCTACAACAGTTGTGCTTGAGGCTGGCGCCCATAAGATTACAAAGGATGATGCAACTACAATCGCTCTCATTAAACTTGTACCTGTAACAGAATAATAAACACATGTTTTTCCCAATGAGGGAAAAATATATGAAATGAAATCAACTAAGGGCTGTCTTTTCTTGATGAGGACAGCCTTTTTTTCTCAAAACAACAAACAAAACTAAACTTTGCAATGAAACATATAAACCCTATTCTTTCAGTACCATTCAAGGTAACTTGCCGTAAAACCATCTTGGCTGCTGCTTTATTTTGTGGCTTCTCAATGATGGCAAATGCACAGATTCAGGATGGTCGTGACTTCTCAATGGATGGCTTTGCTGCCTACGAAGGTGTTTCTGGTTCTAACTGGTATCGTGTAGGTGGTACTACTGGTGGCGCTGGTGGCAAGGTGGTAAAGGCTGATAACTTCTCTCAACTGCAGGCCTATCTCCAGGCAACTGACCCATATATTGTTATCGTAGATCATGATATTACTACAGGCATCAAGTGCTATGTGGATGATCTGAGTACTGGTCGTTTGCTTGACGACCAGAGTGGTAAGTCTGGCGTGGAGTCTGTCTATGGCGAGCGCATTATGGTTGCTCCTAACAAGACTTTGATTGGTGTGGTGGACCCTGCAACAGGCTTGGCTCCTCTCTTTTCTCATATCACCTTCGTGATGCAGTCGGTTGATAACATCATTATCCGTAACTGTCGTTTCACTATGAAGGGTGTACCTGTGCTCAGAACCGGTGAGAATAAGATTGTGGCTTGGCGTAATGGTGCACAAGTAGAAGTGGGCGACCCTGACTGCATCGGAATCCAGGCTGATAAGGTAAGTGCCAAGACCAACTGGGGTGGACATATCTGGGTTGACCACTGTGAGTTCTTCAATGGTGATGCTGCCAACAAAGACCGCTATGATGGTTTGCTCGACTGTAAGAACAATGTGCAGTGGATGACTTTCAGCTATAACTATTTCCACGACCATGACAAGAGCTGCTTGTGGGGTAAGGGCGATTCTGATGTCTACGAAAACTGTCGTACCATCTCTTTCCACCACAATTTCTTTGATAATATCCAAGGTTCTCGTCTTCCTCTTCAACGTGGTGGTCATGTACATTATTATAATAACTATATGCGTGGTTGTGAGGATGGTTGGGATATTCGTACGGGAGCTGTGGCATACGAAGAGGGATGCTATTTCGAGAATACAAAGTCGCCTATCCGTTCAGACAGAGGCGGTAGCTTGAATATTTCTAAAGCTGAAGGTTATGACTGCATCTATAAGGGTTGTAACAACTTGATGGAGGGTTACACCAATATTGATGGCGCTAAGATAAGTAAAAGCTTTGGTGTGACCAAAACCGATTGGGTTCCTACTCTGACCGTTCCTTCTTACACCCAGCATTATCTCGACAAGACGGTAGATGTTCCTGCCATCTGCGAGAAGTATTCTGGCGCAGGTAAAGTGGAAATCTGGAAGGCTTATACCAATGAGATTCCAACAACAGATGTAGTAGAGTTCGATCATGCTATCAAAAACTACGATACAGCCAAAACTTTTGATGCTAACGGAAATACCATGTCTGGTGCTACTACTGGCATCTTATTTGCAGAAAAAACATCAGAAGCAGGAACCTCTCGTATAGAATATTATGATTTGGCGGGTTCCCATCTTTCTGCACCTCAAAAAGGAATCAATATTGTAAAGAAGATCAACTTTGATGGTATTGCAAGCGTAAAGAAAGTTATTTTCTAACGAGAAAGTTGTTTCTAATAAGTGATTTTTTTCATAGAGATATGGATAGAAACGGATAAAAGTTTCTTGCCAGATTAACTACAAAACGGACAAAAGCTCGATAAAAACAGGCTTTTGTCCGTTTTTTATTTATCTATGTCTGATATATGTCTTGTTGTTTTTATGTGATTTAGTACTTTTGCAAGCGAAACAATTTAATAAAACAACAAACCTAAAAGAATAAACTAACAATGAATGTAATCTTGAGTAAATCTAAGAGAAGTATTTCTCTCGTGGCATTGTTCCTCATAGGGTGTTTGCAGCTTTTGGCTCAATCACGTATGATCCAAGGTGAGGTGACAGATGCTCAAAATGGTGAACCACTCATCGGTGCAACGGTGATGGTAGAAGGTGAGAAAAGCGGTACGGTTACTGATTTTGATGGTAACTTTAAACTGCAAGTGACTTCTTCTGCAAAGAAAGTCGAAATCTCTTATATTGGATATGTTGATAAAATAGTAGAGATATCCGATAGAATGAAAGTGAAACTTGAATCCGATAGTCAGATTCTCACGGATGTAGTTGTCATCGGTTATGGTACAGCTCGTAAGAGTGACCTGACGGGTTCTGTAGCAACAGTAAGCTCCAAAGACTTCAATAAAGGATTAGTATCATCACCAGAACAGTTGATTAATGGTAAGGTTTCTGGTGTGCAAATCATGTCGAACAGCGGTTCGGCTTCTGCTGGTAGTACCATTCGTGTACGTGGAGGTGCTTCGCTCAATGCAAGTAATGACCCTCTTATCGTACTCGATGGTGTACCATTGGAACAAGGTGGCATTTCTGGTAATTCCAGCAACTTCCTCAGCATGATCAACCCAGCTGATATTGAGAGCATGACCGTGTTGAAAGATGCTTCTTCCCGCTTCTCAAAGAATACCCGTTGGGGTACCTTCCCATCTGTAGCTTCGGGATGGACCTTGACAGAGGAGCCTTGGTTGAAGGACAACAAGGAAGGAGATGATAGCAATCGCCAAGGTTGGGACATCTGGTTTAATGATGATGCTAAAAGCATGGAATCAGCAACGATTACGGTTGATCTCAACACGATGACATGGAAATATGAATAACATATCAATTTTTTTATTATCTTTGCAAAAAAAAATGAAGAATATATTTGGAAAAGCCATGTTGCTGGCTACAGCGCTCTTGTTCTCTATCACAGGAACAAGTTGCAGCAGCGACGATTCTCCAGTTCCTGAAAAGGAGAAAACATACGATATGAGCGGTTTCGCTAAGGGAGCCGATGTCAGTTGGCTCACAGAAATGGAGCAGGACGGTGTGAAATTCTATAATCAGAATGGCAAGGCAGAGGAGTGCATGTGGCTTCTTCGCGACCTTGGTACAAATGCAATCCGCCTTCGCGTGTGGGTAAATCCGGAAGGTGGTTGGTGCGGTAAGGATGATGTCATCGCCAAGGCAAGTCGTGCTCAGGCGCTCGGCTATCGCTTGATGATTGATTTCCATTATTCTGATACTTGGGCAGATCCGGGAAACCAGAAAGTACCTGCTGCTTGGCAGGGTTATACTTTCGAGCAGATGAAACAGGCGGTAGCTAATCATACCAAGGATGTATTATCTGTCTTGAAAGAGAGAGGGGTCACCAACGTAGAATGGGTACAGGTGGGTAATGAAACCTGTGATGGAATGCTCTTCAGCAGCGATGAGGCTGTAACTGGTAAAGCGTCAAAGAATGCTGCCAACTTTGCTGCTTATGTCAATGCTGGCTATGATGCCGTAAAGGCAGTTTATCCACAGGCAAAGGTCATCGTCCATGTAGATAAAGGTCAGGACCTTGGTGGACTTACCTGGCTTTACGATAAGTTGAAAGAAAATGGCGGAAAGTGGGATGTCATTGGACTGTCTCTTTATCCTGAGGATGATAACTGGCAGAGTTATGCAGAGAGCTGTCTCGCTAACATCCAGACTCTTTCTTCTAAGTATGGTAAGGACGTTATCGTTTCTGAGATTGGTATGTGGTGGGGTTCTGATCAGGCTGCGCCAATGATGGAGAAGATGGTGGATGGCTGCAAGGCTATTCCTACCTGCGAAGGTATCTTCTATTGGGAACCTGAGGTTTACAACAACTGGAAGCCTGCCAACTATAGTACTTTGGGTTGGGGTGCTTATACCAAGGGAGCTTTTGATAACTCCGGTAAACCAACTGCTGTATTCGATGCATATAAATAAGAATATTAAATAAAAGATATGATCAAGAAAAGCATTATTTTCATGTCTCTCGCCCTGGCGTTTTCTACCATGTGCCAGGCGCAGAGCAGAAAGGTTATCACTTTACCATCGTGGGATTTCTCCCGCGATGGCAAAGTGTGGTCTCAGGTAGCCGTGCCTCACGACTGGGCTATTGCGGGTCCTTTCGATAAGAAATGGGACCTGCAGATGGTGGCTATCGAGCAGAATGGCGAAAAGGAGAAAACCGAGAAGTCGGGACGCTCTGGAGCTCTCCCTTGGATTGGAGAGGGCGTGTATAAGATGAATCTTCAGTTGCCGAAGGGCTACAAGCGTGCCGTCCTCGTATTTGATGGTGCGATGAGTCAGCCTGTGGTGAGCGTGAATGGCAAGGAGGCTGGCAGATGGGCTTATGGCTACAATGCCTTCCGCATCGACATCACACCTTACGTGCAGTTTGGCGGAAAGAAGAATCTCGTAGAGGTTCATCTCAACAATGTAGAGGAAAGCAGCCGATGGTATCCAGGCGGCGGTCTTTACCGTCCGGTTTCCGTGGAACTTTACGGCAACGAGAACTTCTCTACCTGGGATACCTTCGTCCGTACCCTGAAGGCAGACAAGCAGGAGGCTGAAGTAGAAGTGAATGCTCTCTTGGAAGGAAAGATTAGAAAGTCGGGAAAAACCGTCATCGCCTTGCTCGATGAGGCTGGTACAAAGGTTGCCGAGCAGACCGTTTCGGGTGCAACCCCGCAAATCAAGACTACCCTGAAGGTATCGAACCCTCAGCTCTGGTCTCCGGAATCTCCTTATCTCTATCAGGTGAAGTTAACCCGATATGAAGGCAAGAAGGTGGCTGATGTCCAGACGCTGAAGACCGGTATCCGTACCATCTCGGTATCCAAGAATAATGGTTTCCAGCTCAATGGCATTACCCGCAAGATCAAGGGTGTCTGCCTGCACCACGACCTCGGTCCGTTGGGAGCTGCTGAAAACAAGGCGGCACTCATCCGCCAGATCAAGACGATGAAGGAGATGGGTTGCGACGCCATCCGTACAGCCCACAACATGCCTTCTACTATGCAGATGGAAATCTGTGATTCCCTCGGCATGATGGTAATGGCTGAGAGCTTCGATATGTGGATTTATCCTAAATGTAAGAATGGTTATGCCAAGTTCTTCAAGGAATGGAGCGATAAGGACATCACCAACTTGGTGAAGCATCATCGTAATCATCCAAGCATCATCATGTGGAGCATCGGCAACGAGATTCCTGAGCAGTGGAGCAAGGAAGGTATGGAGATAGCCAAGCATCTGCAGGACCTCTGCCATCAGTATGATCCATCTCGTCCTGTCACTCAGGGTATGGATAAGGCTGAGGCTGCTTTAAAATCAGGCTTTGCACAGGTGATGGATGTTCCCGGTTTCAACTATCGCGTACATAAATATTATAAGAATATAGAGCAGTTGCCTCAGGGATTCCTTTTGGGTTCCGAGACGGCATCTACAGTCAGCTCTCGTGGCGTGTATAAGTTCCCGGTTGAAGTGCGTGCCAGCGACAACAACCCATACCCGGATGGTCAGTGCTCCAGCTATGATACAGAGTATTGTTCTTGGAGTAATCTTCCAGATGATGATTGGAAGATGCAGGATGATTACAGTTGGGTGATCGGTGAATTTGTCTGGACGGGTTACGACTATCTGGGCGAGCCTACTCCTTACGATACCTACTGGCCAAGCCGCAGCAGCTACTTTGGCATCTGCGACCTCGCTGGCCTTCCAAAGGATAGATATTACATGTATCGTTCCCGCTGGAATGAAACTCAGCATACCACCCATCTTCTTCCTCATTGGAATTGGGCAGGTCGTGAGGGACAGGTAACTCCGGTTTATTGCTATACAGATGGTGTGGAAGGTGAACTTTTCGTGAATGGCAAGAGCCAGGGCAGAGTGCGCAAGGACAAGTCAAGTCGATTGGACCGCTATCGCCTCCGCTGGAATAATGTGAAGTACGAACCAGGTGAGATTCGCGTGGTTACCTACAATCAGTATGGTGAAAAGGTAGGCGAGGACGTGAAGCGTACAGCCGGAGAACCAGCGCAGATGAAGTTCAGCGTGGAGACTCCAGCCCATGAGCCTATCGCCTGCATGGTAGAAGGCTGCACCGATGAGCATAACGTGCTGCTGAATGCCGATGGCAACGATCTTGCATTTGTCACCGTGAGTCTCTTGGATAAGGATGGCAATGAGTGTCCGCTCGCCGATGACGAACTGACTTTCGAGGTAACTGGCGCTGGAATCTTCAAGGCTGCATGTAATGGCGATGCTACTTCGCTTGAGTCTTTTACACAGCCACAGATGAAACTTTTCAGTGGTAAACTGGTAGTTGTTGTACAAAGTAAAAAACAGAAGGGTGATATCACGCTCAAGGTGAAAGATACCCAGAGAAATATAGAAAAGACGGTGGTTTTGAAAGCCATCTGAAAAATTAAAGGGAACTGGCTTCACAGCAGGTTCCCTTTTTAAAGATGAATTCTTATTGATATATACTATGCATAAAAGTAAATTCACTTGTTATATATCTATGACCTGATGTAATGAGAAGTGTAAAAAGCGATGGTCCGTTTTTTTATATAAACTACATTTTTCTCTTTACGGATATAGGTCTTTTTGCGAAAAACACCTCGAAATTTGCATAACTCAGGATAAATGCTTAATTTTGTAGCCGTTAATATAATAGGTAAATTATGCATATAAAAAGACAAATCCTGAAGATATATATTCTGATATTTTTTGCCTTACTCTTTTCGAGTGTGAAAATCATAGCACAGCGTTTTGTTAATGTGTCTTTAGATGGGGCACAGACGGTTTGTTCTATCCAGCAAGACGGTCAGGGCATGATGTGGCTTGGTACAGAGAATGGACTTTACTGCTATGATGGTTATCATAGTTATAAGCAATATACAGAGCATACTTTTTCTAATACCCGCGTTTATGCAATGGCTGTAGATAGAGAGCAGTTATTTCTCGCTACAGACAAGGGTATGATGTGCTTCAATCTGCAATCTAATTCTTATGTACAGCCGTCTGCTGATGCAACAAAGGATAGTGGAAGAAAAAGCACTTTGGAACAGAGAGCGATTCTCCTGAAATACAGACAGATAGTTTTTGGCAGCGAAGTATATGCTTTGCTGGATACACCTAAGGGATTGCTCGTGGGAACTCTATCGGGTTTGTATTCAGTAAAAAAGCAGGCTTTAAACGGAAAGAATTCTTGGGCGAAATTGAACAAGCAACGTATCCTGCTTCCCGACAGTCAGCAACCTCTTGTCAATGCCTTGGCTTACGATGCCAAGCGCCGTTGCTACTGGATAGGTACAGAAGGTGCCCTGTATTGTGCAGACTTACAACTGAAGAATTTTACCAGGATTTCTCAGTTGAATGGTAATTCCGTCAAGTGTTTGGCAGAAGAATCCAATGGCAATCTGTATATTGGAACAGATAATGGACTCTATCGCCTGTCTTTGGACAATTCCATTCTGCATTTCGAGCACGACTCCCGTGATGCTTCTTCCATTCCTAATAATATCGTCTGGTCTTGTTTTGTGGATAAGTGGCAGAATGTGTGGATAGGAACGGATAATGGTCTATCCCGTCTTTCCACGCATACTTATTTCCAATATACCTCGCTTGATAAGATAACTCTTTCGGGGGAAGGTAACTGTCTGCATGAAATTTGTCAGACCAGAGATGGAGAATGGTGGTTGGGAGGAACCAATGGCTTGATTCGTTTTGGAATGAATGCCAGTCAAAATGCATCGGATGGCAATGTTGCCTGGTATAAGCAGAACAGTTCGTCTTATCCCCTGAGTCATAATCGTGTTCGCAAAATCTATGAAGATCGCAAGGGGGACGTATGGGTATGTACGGATCATGGAGTCAACTACTACAATCGCCAAACCAAACAGATGCATAACTTTATCGTCTGCGACAAAACTGGCAAATATTCTACAGCCTGGGCATACGATGTGCTGGAAGATAAGCAGGGCAGAATGTGGATGGCTTCCTATATGGGAGGCATCTTTGTCATCAGCAAGCAGAGACTTCTGTCTTTGATGGCTCAGGCTTCAGGTTCTATTACTATCGTGGCTGATTATCATTTCTCCGACCAAGGTAAGAATGCACTCTCTGGTTTACATGTAGGACAGATGGTGATAGATGCACAAGGTATGGTTTGGGCTTCCTGTTTCAGTAGCTTGGACCGTATCAATCCGCAAACCATGAAGGCGGTTCCTGTTGAGCACAAGGATGATATCAACTATTTGATGGCTGATTCTAAGGGAAATGTCTGGGCAGGTGGAAACACAGAGGTGAAATGCTTTGTGATAAATCCTTCTGCCAACCACTCGCAGCTGAAGACGAAGACATGGAAGATAGGCGGAAAAGTGATTACTATGTGTGATGTGGATGGCAAGACCTGGGTGGTATGCGGTAAGGAATGTTGTGTCATCGATTTGGATGGCAAGAGTTCCCGTTTCAAGATTCCTTCTTCTATTGCTCCTTTAGCCATTTTCTATTCTAAGGCTCAGCACATGGTAATGATGGGTGGCAACGATGGCTATATCTGTCTGCGTGCCGATATGCCGATGGAGAAAGGGTTGCAGACCAAACTGATGTTGGCAGGTATTGTGGTCAATGGAAATCAATGGCAAGATGCAGCTCCTCGCAATATGAAGGAGTTGGAACTTGCAAGTGATGAGAATAGCTTTACCCTTCAGCTGACAGATCTTCCGTTCTCCGACCATCCTTCTGCTGTCTATGCTTATCGGTTGGAAGGTAGTGATTACGACTGGCATTATCTGAATAAGAAAAGGTTGGATATCAGCTATAATGGTTTGCCATATGGTAATTATCATCTGAAGGTGCATGTCGTGGATGGTGAGGGTAATATAGGAGCCGAAGTGTATTCTCTTGATATTACGATATTGCCACCATGGTATCTTTCCATTTGGGCAAAGTTAGTTTATCTTTTGTTGACTATTGTATTGGCTTGGGGAATCATGAAATTCTATCTGGTGCGTGAGCGCCTGGTGGAGGAACGCAGGCAGAAGGCTGAAATCCTGGAGCAGGTAGAGGCACGTATCAGTTTCTTCAATCGTCTGTCAGAGGATTTGAAGACCGCCGTGACTCATCGCTCATTTGATGAGATTCTGGAACTTACCAACCGTTATTTAGGTGTGAAGATAGAGAAAAAGGAGGCAGAAGTACCTGCTTTAAATGCTGCAGACCAACGGCTTCTGAAGGAGATTACCGAGACGATAGAGACCCACATGATAGACTCAGACTTCAATGTGACCACCTTGCAGGAGATATTAGGTATTGGAGGCAAGCAATTGTATCGTAAGTTGAAGGCGATGACAGGAAAAACTCCTGTAGAGTATATCCGTGAACTCCGAATGAACAAGGCTGCCGTGATGTTGAAAGAAGGTAAGTTCAGCGTTTCTGAAGTGATGTACACGGTGGGCTTCTCCAACAACAGTTATTTCTCTAAGTGCTTCTCCAAGGCTTTTGGTATGACGCCGACGGAGTATATGAAGAGTTAAGTAAAGAATTAAGTGAAGAGTGAAGAACGAAGAGTGAAGAATTCAATAGTAATTAGGGTATGAAGACGATACAACCGATATTGACCATTACGGGTTCTGACAGTACGGGTGGTTCTGGTGTCCAGGCAGACATCAGGACGATCTCTGAGTTGGGAGGCTATGCAGTTTCTGCCATCACTTCCATTACCGTGCAGAATACCTTGGGTATTCAGGCATTCTTTGATATTCCAGCCGAGATTGTTTCGGGACAGATAGAGGCTATCATGAACGATATTCAACCGAGCATTGTGAAGGTGGGTATGATTCGTCGGGTGGAGACGCTTGAGGTTGTGATCGATGCTCTGACGAAATATCGCCCGGATTATATCATCTATGCCCCTGCCATCTGGTCAAGTAATGGTGATGCGCTGATGACGGAGGATGTGGTAAGTCAGATCAAGTATCGTTTGCTGCCACTCTGTTCCGTGGTGGTTGCCCGAAAGAAAGAAAATGATATTATTCTGCAAGACACCAAGTTGCTGCGCATGGCTGAGGGTCATGGAATGCAGGTGTTCCTGCTCGATAATGCCAATTCTCATGGTCTTACCAACCGTTTTTCTTCTGCCCTTGCCGTGTATCTGAACCGGGGGAACAAGATGGAGGAGGCTTTGGGGATGGCACAGGATTTTATCAATGTAGAGTTGACACGTGAGAGTAATCTGCAGGGTCGTAGTTCGGAACTCTACAATCAGTTCATCTCTCAGGTCAATAATTTCTGTCGCACTTATAGTGATGTGCATTTCTATGCGGACCAGTTGAATGTGAGCAGCCGTTATCTGGCTCAGGTTACCCGCCGTATCTCTG
>ERZ1035048.407-NODE-407-length-13610-cov-11.206861_pt1 | contig 13610 bp, 10 predicted proteins | sample MGYA00520587_ERZ1035048 | MGnify/ENA primary metagenome ERZ1035048 (study PRJEB33766, sample SAMN09781693) | gut metagenome | biome: gut microbiome | host: Homo sapiens | place: Madagascar | study: EMG produced TPA metagenomics assembly of the PRJNA485056 data... | reverse complement strand
TCAACCATTTAGGTCGTACTGCTTCTCATCGTAATGCGATGTTGGCTAACATGGCAACATCTCTTATCTTGAGTGAGCACAAAAGAATCACTACGACTCTTGCAAAGGCAAAGGCTCTTAAGAAGTATGTTGAGCCATTAATTACTCGTTCAAAGAATGATACTACAACTTCACGTCGTGTTGTTTTCCGTTATCTTCAGAACAAGTATGCTGTTAAGGCTCTCTTTGGTGAGGTTGCAGAGAAGGTAGCTAATCGTCCTGGTGGTTATACACGTATTATCAAGTTGGGTACTCGTCAAGGTGATGCTGCTGAAATCGCATTCATCGAGCTTGTTGACTTTGATGAGAACATGGCTAAGACTCCTAAGGCAGCAGCTAAGAAGACTCGTCGTAGCCGCAAGGCTAAGGCTGAGGATGCTCCAGTTGCTGAGAATGCAGCTGCTGAGACTGTAGCTGAGGAAGCTCCAAAGGCTGAATAATTTCAATATCTCAATATGAGCGCTTTCATCTTTTTGATGAAAGCGCTTTTTTGTTTTTTAGGGATTTTCCCTATATTTTTAGGGATTTTGTTGTTAGACTTTGCTTTTTATTTCTTATTTTTGCACCATCAAATGAATATATAGTATGTTCACAAATGTGGGATTTAATTTTATTTAGATATGAAAAAGCCTTTGATTTTATTATTTAGTTCTGCGTTACTTCTTAGTAGTTGTGGAACTTATACTGGTAGTGGCGCATATGTTGGTGGATCGTTTGGTTCTATTTTAGGTTCTGCTATTGGTGGAATAGCTGGTGGCCCTCGTGGCTCTGATATTGGTACAATCATTGGTATGGCTGGTGGTGCTGCTGTAGGTGCTGCTATAGGTAATCAGGCTGATCAGCAACAAGAGGAGCGTATTCAACAAAGACGGGAGCGTATCCGTCAAAGACAAGATGCAGATTATCAAAGAAACCAAGGATATGACAGGTCTTCGCATAATGCTGATGATACCTATTTATATAATCCTAACACTAACAGTGGTTTTGATTCCACCAATAGTGGAGATGATAGATTATATGATTTTACGGGTTCAGACTATACAGGTTCATATAGTGCTCAACAGCCTATAACTTCTTATCCAAGTTCAAGCAGCACAGTTGATGAAATTAATACTGCTGGTTTATCTTATTGTCCTTTATTGGAAATCGTCAATGCTCGTTTTGTGGATGATAATCAAGATAACGCGCTGAATAGGAATGAAACTTGCAAAGTTATATTTGAAGTCTTCAATCGTGGAAATCGTCCTGTCTATGATGTAGTTCCTACAGTTGTCGAAACCACAGGAAATAAGCATATCTACATATCTCCAAATATACATGTGGAAAAAATAGATGCCGGTAAAGGTATTCGTTATACTGCAATGGTAAAGGCAGACTCACGTTTAAAGCCTGGTATAGCTCGATTTTGTGTATCTGTAATTCATGGAGATAAAGCAATTTCTAAGGTGAATGAATTTAATATACCTACGACTAAGTAGTGTTAGTGTTTTCTTAGTTTTTTAAGACATTCATTTTCTCTTATTTATTTATGAGAATGGTATTTAGAATATTTTAAAGCCTCAGTAAGATCTTGAAGTTTTCTTACTGAGGCTTTTTTGCTTTTATTTTGAAAATGATAATCTCAAATTATTCTTTATCTTTGTTTATTCTATTTCCTTTTTGTCTTATTTCCTTCTTTGCTTTGATAGTGTTCTGTATTATGTTTATGTTCTGAATTATGTTTTTGCTCAGCAAAGTTCCCGGTTTTGTTTCTATGTTCTTGTTGTTCTTCTTTAATATCCTTTTGATGTTTGTTTAAATGTTCTTTTTTGCCTGATTCTGCTCCATGTTGGTGCGGCTTACTCTCATGTTTTTCTTTGTGATTCCATTTCTGCGGAAAATCATAGTCTGATTCTGCTACTTCAAAGTCGATATGAGGTAATTTTGGATCTTCTGGGCGATAAGGAATAGGCTTGTCTATCATTTCTACTTTTACAGTAGCTACACCTTGTGATAACATACCTATAGCTTTAGCAGCACCCCACGAGAGATCAATAATTCGTCCTCTACCATAGGGGCCTCTGTCTGTAACCTTCACTATAACTGTTTTTTTATTACTGAGATTTGTTACTTTCAGCTTGGTACCAAATGGATAGAATCTATGGGCGCACGTCAAACTGTCGTGGTGAAGTTTCTGTCCACTGGCAGTTCTGGCTCCCGTTATTTTTTTTGAATAATAGGATGCTTTTCCATGCTGCTTTTGCGCCATACACGGCATGCTGAATATAGTGAAAAAGCACGGCAAGATTTTCAGGAGGATCTTTCCTCCCTCTTTAATGCCTGCTATCGCTTTTCCTTTATATTTAGCAAGAAATGCTTCTTTAAATCTAAACATAGTTTATGGTTTTATCTATTGATTTTACAGCGTAATATATCAGTAAATTCTATTATAATGCTGCAAATTTAAAAAAATATGTTGAAAAATGCAAGTAAATATAAGAAAAACAGTATCTTTGCATTGCTAAATCTTACAATTATGGAGAATAATGTACCTCAAGAGTGGAATAAATTCTATTTAAAGGATGTATCATTTGTTAATCTGATGATGCGTCGCATATACAATGTACTTATTGTAGCTAACCCTTATGATGCCTTCATGTTAGAGGACGATGGGCGTATTGAAGAAAAGATATACAATGAGTATATGGAGTTAGGATTACGTTATCCGCCAACTTTTACCCAAGTTTCTACCACAGAAGAGGCAGCTGGAGTCTTGCGTTCTACAATTGTAGATCTGGTGATTTGTATGCCAGGTAATGCAGATAATGATGCTTTCGATGTTGCCCGCGATATCAAAGGTAAGTTTCCTAATATTCACTGTGTTGTGTTGACTCCATTCTCTCATGGTATTACCAAGCGTATGCAGAATGAGGATTTGAGCATCTTCGATTATGTATTCTGCTGGTTGGGTAATACCAACTTGATCCTTTCTATTATTAAGTTGATAGAGGATAAGATGAATTTGGAGCATGATATTCAGGAGGCAGGTGTCCAGATGATACTTTTGGTAGAAGATTCTATACGTTTCTATAGTTCTATTCTGCCAAATCTTTATAATTATATTCTTGAACAGAGTAAGAACTTCTCCAAAGAAGCGCTGAACCGTCATGCAGCTACCATGCGTATGCGTGGTCGTCCGAAAGTGGTATTGGCACGTACATATGAAGAGGCAAAAAAACTGTATGACAAGTATTCTGATAATACCCTTGGTGTCATTAGTGATGCTCGTTTTCCTTTAAAGAGTGCAGCCAAAGCTTTTGGTAATGTTGTGGATGAGGATGTGCAGCCAAAGCATGCAACGGATACTTTTGGTCGCGAAAAATGTCCAGATGCGGGTTTGCAGCTTTTCCGTTATATCCGAAAGAATGATTCCTTTGTGCCCCTTATCCTTGAGAGTTCTGAGAGTGAAAATCGAGCAAAGGCAGAGGCTGAAGGTTTTCGTTTTGTAGATAAGAACTCCAAGAAGATGAGTGTAGATTTGCGTCGTTTGATGGAGGAACACATGGGCTTTGGAGATTTCATTTTCAGAGATCCGAAAACTCATGAGGAGATCATGCGTATCCGCAGTTTAAAGGAACTGCAGGATAATATTTTCAATATTCCTAACGACTCGATGCTTTATCACATCAGTCGTAATCACATGAGCCGTTGGTTGTGCGCCCGAGCCATCTTCCCTGTATCTGCTTTCTTGAAGCATGTCACCTGGCAAAAACTTCAAGATGTGGATGCCCACCGTCAGATTATCTTTGATGCCATTGTGCAATATCGTCATATGAAAAATCTTGGAGTCGTGGCAGTCTTTGATAGAATGAAGTTCGATAAGTATGCCCATTTTGCCCGTATTGGTGAAGGCTCCTTGGGTGGAAAGGGTAGAGGTCTGGCTTTCCTCGACAATATCATCAAGCGCCATCCGGAGTTTAATCAGTATGAGAATGCCACTGTTCAGATTCCAAAAACAGTCGTGCTTTGTACTGATATTTTTGATGAGTTTATGATGAGCAATAATCTCTATCCGATAGCTTTAAGTGATGCAAGTGATGAGGAGATATTGAAGCATTTCCTTCATGCTCAGTTACCGGATTCCCTGATTGCTGATTTTTTCACTTTCTTTGAGGCAACGAAGAGTCCTATAGCCATCCGTTCAAGTTCGCTTCTTGAGGATGCTCACTATCAGCCTTTCGCAGGAATTTATTCCACCTATATGATTCCATATCTGGAGGATAAGTATCAGATGCTCCAGATGTTGGCTTGTGCGATAAAGGGAGTATATGCTTCTGTTTTCTATCGTGATTCGAAGGCGTATATGACAGCTACCAGCAATGTGATTGATCAGGAGAAGATGGCTGTTATTCTGCAACAGGTAGTGGGTAAGAATTATGGCGACCGGTTTTATCCGACGATGAGTGGTGTGCTACGCTCCCTCAATTATTATCCGATTGGCGACGAAACGGCGGAGGAAGGTATTGCCAGTCTGGCTCTTGGATTGGGGAAATATATCGTTGATGGCGGACAAACCTTGAGAGTTTGCCCTTATCATCCAACCCAAGTGCTACAGACTTCAGAGATGGAGATGGCTTTGCGTGATACCCAAACCCAGTTCTATGCTCTCGACATGCAACATGTGGGTGAGGATTTCAAGGTGGATGATGGCTTCAATATCCTCAAGCTCCGTGTGAAGGATGCGGTAGAAGACCAGAGTCTTACCTATATCGCCTCTACTTTCGACCCATACGATCAAGTCATCAATGATGGCGTGTATGAAACAGGAAGAAAGCTGATTACCTTTGCCAGTGTACTCCAGCATGGCGTGGTACCACTGCCGGAGCTGATGCAGATGTCGATGAAATCTGGATCCGAGGCGATGCGCCGTCCTGTGGAAATCGAGTTTGCATGCAATATCAATGATGATAAAACCTGCGAGTTCTATCTCCTCCAGATTCGTCCGATAGTGGATGCTAAGGAGATGCTTGATGAGGATGTGAAGGCGATACCAGATGCAGATTGTCTGCTCCGTTCCCACAATTCATTGGGACATGGAATCAGTGAGGACGTCACAGATGTAGTCTATGTTAAATATGATGATCAGTTCTCTGCGATGAACAATTTCTATGTGGCTGATGATATTGAACGAATCAACCGCAAGTTCCTTGCCGAAGGAAAGAATTACGTCTTGATAGGACCAGGCCGCTGGGGTTCAAGCGATCATTATTTAGGCGTTCCGGTCAAGTGGCCGCATATCAGTGCCGCCCGTGTCATCGTAGAAGTAGCGTTGAAGAACTATAATATCGACCCAAGTCAGGGCACCCATTTCTTCCAGAATCTTACCTCTTTCGGGGTAGGTTACTTTACGGTAGATACAAACACAGAAGAAGGAGGATTCGTCAATAAGGAGATATTGGATGCGATGCCGGCGGTAGAGGAAACGCAGTATGTGCGCCATGTTCGCTTCGAGCATCCGATGAGAATTCTGATGGATGGCAAGAAGCAGGAGGGTGCTGTGCTCCTGCATGGGTAGTTTAGATTAATTCCATGAGATAATAATTATAGTCATAAAGAATGGTAGCAAGGAATTTTTCCTTGCTATTTTCTTTGGGCTGCACCTTGAGGAACTTCGCGACTTTATCTGCCAAGGTCTCTATTTGGTTTTCATGGTTGCCATTGGAGGAATACAGGGCTTTCTCTATGACGGCGACTTGTGCTTGTGAGAGATTCTTGGCTTCCTCATATACAGGATGGTAATCTTTCTTGGCATAATAGAATTCGTCCAGGGAGATGTGTATCTTTCGGATGTCGGTAAGTTTGATGACCATTGTTCCTGCTGCCAAGTCTCCTAATCGTTGTGAATTTTTGGTGAGTAAGATGAAGAGCATGCCAATACCCCCACATCCTACGTCTATTGTGCTGAGAAGCCATCTCATGAAAAAAGAGCCCATGGTTGGTCGTGACCCATTCTTGTTGATGACTCTTAACTTCATGATATATTTCCCCGGAGTCTGTCCGTTGTTGAATGTTTCCCACCAGAAATCATACATCCAGATAAATATGACAAGCATAAAGAATAAGAACATGAGCCAACGTGTTTCGTCCATGCTCCCCATAAGCCCATCAAACAACAAATAGACACCAGTGAATCCAAAAGATATGAATATGGTGTCAAGGATGCGAGCCAACACTCGTTCACCGATACTCGCTGGTGTTTGGTTGATTCTTACAAATTGATTGGTTATGATGTTTGAATTTGTCATTTTTCTATTGTTTTAAGAAGATAATGCTTAAATTGTTTGCAAATATAAGAATAATTACTTAAATTTGCATCAATTTTTAGGAAAAATAAAATAATCGTAACCGAATTTTCCCTTATAATAAAAGAATTGTGAAAGAATTTGCCTTTATAAGAAATAACATAGATAAATGGCAACGTGCAGAGATCATTATTGACGATGCCGCTTCCCAAACGCCGGATGTTTTGGCCGATACTTATACCGACCTTACATCTGACTTGGCTTTTGCGCAAACACATTACCCTAATTCTCGTATTACCCTTTATCTCAACAACCTGGCTTCAAGCCTTCATAATTCCATTTATCGTAACAAACGGGAGAAGTGGTCTCGCCTGATTACGTTTTGGACGCAGGAAGTTCCTTTGACGATGTTTGAGGCTCGAAAGTTACTTTTGGCTTCTTTCTGCATATTCTTCATCAGTGTATTCATCGGTGTGGTATCCCAATGTTTTGATACCGACTTTTGTCGTATTATATTAGGAGATTATTATGTGGATATGACATTGCAGAATATCAGGGATGGAAAACCGATGGCGGTTTATGATGGTGGAGATGAACTGAATATGTTCTTGGGCATTACCCTCAATAACATTAGGGTGTCATTCTTGGAATTTGTTTCTGGTATATTTACCAGTATCGCCACGGGTTTTCTGATATTCCAAAACAGTGTGATGTTGGGATGCTTTGAGACATTCTTCGCCCAGCATGGTCTCTTGTATGAATCTTTTCTTGCCGTTTTCCTTCATGGAACACTTGAGATTTCTGCATTGATTATTGCAGGAGCGGCAGGGTTGGCGATGGGTAACAGCTGGCTGTTCCCTGGCACGTATTCGCGTATCGTATCTTTTCGGCATGGTGCGAAAAGGGGAATGAAGATTATTGTCGGTACTGTACCTATATTTATATTCGCTGGTTTTATCGAAGGATTTGTAACACGACATACGGAAATTTCTAATTATTTTCGCTTGTCGATTATCATCGTCTCTTTCGTCTTTGTCATAGGTTATTTTGTGGTTTTACCCCAGATCAGGCATCGGCAGAAGAAAAAGTAAGTTGATAGGCAGAAAAGAATGTCCTTTAGATTACAACTTCATTCATTAAGAACCAGTCAGTTTTGAATTATTTAATAAAGATAGCTTATGGATAAAATCGTATTTTACAAAGAGAGGGATTTCGGAGAGAAGTTTAATGTCACTTTCGAGTTTGTCAAGCAGAATTGGAAAATACTGCTTCGTTATGCTTTGTATGGTATCTTGCCGTTGGCATTCGTAGGAGCCTTGTCGCTGAACAGTTTGATGCAAAATATGGTGGATGTTAGTTCTGGTAATTCCATGTTTAGTGATGAACTCAGTTACAGTATGCTCTTTTCTTACGCCCTCTTGTTGCCAACTTCTTTGGCAGCTTATATTTGGATAGGAACGGTTGTGTTTTCTATGATGCAGTTTTATAATGCTCACGACGAGGGCTTGCAAGGTGTTACTTTCCAGGAGTTGAAACCTTCTTTCCGCCGAAATGCTTGGCGTTTGTTCAAATGCGGACTGGTTGGTTTTCTGATAGGCATCGTGTTCTTGGCAGTCTTTTTTACCGTGATAGCTTTAGGGGTAGCGATAAATTCTGGAGCGATGGTAGCCATCTTTTGCTTCTTGGCAGTAGTGGCAGTCGTTGCTATTGGTGTACCTTTGATATTGGTTACACCTACCTATATATTTGAGGATATCTCTGTATGGCGGGCTTACGTTCGTGGCTTTCGCTTGGGATGGAGCACATGGGGAGGAATCTTTGGCTTGGGATTTGTCTTGAGTCTGTTGTCGAATGTCGTTTCTTTTGTCTTTGTCATGCCTTGGGAGGTGTGTGTCTTTGTCAAGACGCTATTCGTGCAGGCTTATGCAGGTGAGGAAACATTTGTTGGTAGTGCTGCCTTTGTTATTCTCCAATATATCTTTGGCGTTGTCATGTGGATAGGCTCTTATTTGATTTACAACTTGTTTTTTATCAGTACGGGTTATCTCTATAGTCATGCCGCCGAGAAACTCGATGATATGTCCGTTGGTCAAGGTATTGACGATTTTGAGGAAATGGCAGACAAGAGTCAGGATGATGACGATCTGTTCAAAGTCTAATCATTTTATACATTATTTATATTTGTTGTAGAGAGATATGTTTTCCAATCCTTCCGACACCTTGGTTATTGATACCGCCCGACTGCAAGTTTGGCGGCGGGATGACGATTACGCTTATGGTCGAGAGTTAGTGCCTTCCCAAGATAGCTTGATGGACTGGGTAGCGAAAAGGCTGAACGAATTTTTCGAGAATATCTTTGGCAGCAATTTCTATCAGGACCATCATGACACTTTATGGATATGTATCGGATTGGCGGCATTGGGAGCTGTCTTGGCGTTCCTTTTGTGGAAGCATCCTGAGCTGTTCGCTCGTTCTGGACGAAGGAAACCGATGGAATACGAGGTTACGGAAGATACGATATATGGCATTGATTTCCCAAGTGAAATAGAAAAAGCTTTGCAAAATGAGAATTTCCGTGAGGCATTGCGATTGATGTATCTTCAGACATTGAAGTCTTTGAGTGACTATCACCAAATAGAGTGGCAACCTTTCAAGACTCCTACTCAATATACGTTTGAGTTCCGACAGGCCGACTTCAAGAGAATGACCAGTCTGTTTGTGCGAGTTCGCTATGGTGGCTTTGGTGCTGACAAGGACATGATTCGAGATATGCACAATCTGCAGGCAAGTGTGGATAACTTTGTAAAGAACTCAGGTAGAGATGGTTCTGCCGAACAAAATGTAGGAACTTTCAAGAAGGAAGGAGGTCGTGATGAAAAGTAGTCGTAATTTCCTTTTTGCCATGTTAGTCCTCTTTGTGCTGTTCTGTCTTTTGCAAGTCAATCTGCCCAAGAAGTTCGTATGGTCTCCTACCTTTAGCCATGTAGATAAGCAACCTTTGGGCTGTTTTGTCTTTGACAGTGTCTTGACCCAATCTTTGCCCAATGGTTATCACGTGACGAAAAAGACGTTTTTCCAACTTGATCAGGAGCATGCCAAGGAGAAAATCTCCGTGTTGATGGTCGTGGATCAGCAAAATTTGAAACAGTTGGATGTCAAGTACCTCTGCAATATCGCTCGCCGTGGAGGCAAGGTCATGGTGGTTGCTTCAGGTAGTTTTGATGATGGTCGGAATGCCGATACGGTAGTGGTGGATGAATTGGAACGTACCTTCAAGGTGAGAATAGAAGACGGAACGTACTTTTCGTTGCGTGGCATCTTAGCCGGTCTCAAAGCGCATGACAATGATATGTACGATACCATTTATTGGAATAACCGGGAGACGATGTATGCAGCTCAGCCTTATAGAATGTTCTACAACATGGTAGGTGGAACCCTTTTCGTGGATTCTGTTCCAAAGGTGAAAAGACTGGCTTATACTTTGTCAACGGCAGGGTATGATTACAGACAAGACTCTTTGTATGTCGGAGATTTTACTGGCTTTGACACTATTGTGGATGAAAAAGAAAGGATAGAGCGAATCGATACTTTTGCCATCAAGAAAGTACCTACGGCGGTGTCAGTTCCGTATGGCAAGGGTGAGGTCATTTTCGTTTCTTCGCCATTGCTTTTCACCAACTATGGAATGTTGGAAGGCAATACATTTGTCTATATATTCCGATTGATGTCTTATCTGGCGGATTTGCCAGTGTATAGAACGGAGGCGTATGTCAAGACCGATGCCATGCTTGTGGCGGAGCAATCTCCATTCCGGGAGTTCATCAAGCGCCCACCATTGCGATGGGCTCTTTATCTTGCGCTGTTGGGTGTCGTTCTCTTTATGATATTTACCGCTCGTCGTAGGCAACGGGTCATCCCTATCATGTCGAAGCCTGCCAATCGGTCTTTGGAGTTTATCCAACTCATTGGAACACTCTACTATCAACGTAAGGATCATGTGGATTTGGTCAGGAAAAAGTTTAAACTCTTCGCAGAGGAATTGAGAAAAACGGCTGGTGTGGACATATCAGATGTGAATACTGATGACCGTGAATATCTGCTCCTTGCAGAGAAAACAGGTATGAACAGCGATAGATTGAAGAAGGTGATTCGACAAATTCGCTTGGTCCTACATTCGGAGGGCAATATCTCAGTTGAAGAAATGCGGAGTTTGATAGATGCAATGGATACTATAGTTAGGCACGCTAAGAATGGTTAGCGTAGGATAAGAAAAGTAAGTCTTTTATTTAAAAACATAGGAAACAATGGAAGAACAAAGATTGGATTTGACTCTTTTTTCAGAAAAGATAGAGTGTCTTCGTGAAGAAATATCCAAGGTGATAGTAGGACAGGACAAGGCGGTGGATCTGGTCTTGACTTGCCTCTTGGCTAATGGTCATGTGCTCTTGGAGGGTGTGCCTGGAGTTGCCAAAACCCTTTTGGCGCGATTGATGGCCCGGTTGGTAGATGCCAAGTTTAGTCGTGTACAGTTTACTCCCGACTTGATGCCGAGTGATGTGTTGGGTACAAATATTTTCAATGTCAAGAATCAGGAGTTTGAGTTCCATGAAGGTCCTGTGTTTGCTGATATTGTATTGGTGGATGAAATCAACCGTGCACCAGCAAAGACTCAGGCTGCTCTTTTCGAGGTGATGGAAGAACGTCAGGTCAGCATAGATGGCTGTACCCACAAGATGGGTGACCTTTATACCATCCTTGCTACCCAGAATCCTGTGGAACAAGAAGGAACTTATCGCTTACCCGAAGCGCAGCTCGACAGATTTCTCATGAAAGTAACGATGGGTTATCCTACGGCAGATGAAGAACTGGAAATATTGAAGCGCCATGAACATCAAGCTGATTTGGTGAAACTGACTGATATCCAACCTGTGTTGACAAAGAAAGAATTGCTCCAGTTGCGCTCTTATATGCACCATGTCGTTGTTGATGAGAGCCTTCTGCGTTATATCACACAGATCGTTCAGCAGACCCGCACCACACGTGCCGTTTATCTGGGTGCTTCCCCTCGTGCCTCAGTTGCCATGTTGCAGGCGAGCAAGGCATACGCTCTTTTGCAAGGTCGTGATTTTGTCACTCCAGAAGACATCAAGTTCGTAACACCATCTATCTTGCAGCATCGACTCATGCTTACGGCAGAAGCTGAGATGGAAGGCTATACGGCTTATAAGGTGGCACAACGGCTGATAGATAAGGTGGAGGTGCCGAAGTAAGTGAAGAGTGAAGAACGAAGAGTGAAGAATTCAATTGATTTAAGGTGTATTTAACGAAGAGATTTTATATAGTACTTGCCTTCTTGGTCTTGATGACGGGGGCTGGGTATGTTTTCCCCCTGCTGTTTGATGTAGGGAGATGGATGTTCCTTGCCCTTGTCATTCTGGTTTTTGTAGAATTATTCCTGTTGTATCATAAGCGGGGAATGATGGCCAGTCGCACTTTATCGGAGCGATTTTCCAATGGCGACGACAATGAAGTGAACATCCGGGTGGAGAGTATCTATTCCTTTCCTGTTCGGTTGGAAATCATAGATGAGATTCCGCCGGTTTTCCAGCGCCGAGATGTTCTCTTTCGTTTGAAGTTGGCGATGGGAGAGGGAAAGAATATCAGGTATAAGCTACGTCCTACGGAGCGTGGAGTTTATTCCTTTGGGCATGTCCGTGTTTTCGCTTCCACACCGATAGGTTTGGTGCAGCGTCGGTTTACTCTGTGCCAGCCTTGTGATGTCAAGGTGTATCCTTCCTATCTGATGCTTACCCGTTATGAATTGTTGGCTATGAGCAACAATCTTGCGGAAATGGGTATCAAGAAAATACGGAAGGTGGGCAATCATACGGAATTCGAACAAATCAAGGATTACGTTTCGGGCGATGATTTCCGGTTGATCAACTGGCGAGCCACAGCCCGCACTTCCAGATTGATGGTGAATGTATATCAGGACGAGCGTTCTCAGCAGGTTTTCAATATTATTGATAAGGGTAGGGTGATGCAACAGGCTTTTCGGGGTATGACCTATCTTGATTATGCCATCAATGCCTCGCTGGTGCTTTCGTATATCGCGATGAGAAAGGAAGACAAGGCAGGTGTTGTAACGTTCAGCGACCATTTTGAGGATTTTGTTCCAGCCTCCCGTCGTACAGGGCACATGCAGAATATTCTTGAAATGCTTTATCGCCAGCAGACCCGCTTTGCCGAATCCGATTATTCAGCTTTGGTGGCAGAGGTCAACCAGCACATCACCAAGCGTTCACTCCTGATACTTTATACGAACTTTGCCAATCGCATCAGCATGGAGAGGCAGTTGCCTTATCTCCTTCAGCTCAACCGCCGTCATCGTCTTTTGGTGGTGTTCTTTGAGGATCATGAAGTGAAAGACTATCTTGCCACTCGTCCCGATAGTGATGAGGAATATTATCGTCATGTTGTTGCCGAGCAGTTTGCTTACGAGCAGCGTCTCATCGTTTCTTCGCTCAAGCAGCGTGGCATCTTGGCTTTGCTTACCACGCCCGAGGCTCTTTCGGTTGATGTACTTAATAAATATCTTGAAATCAAGACTCGTGAATTGTTGTGATATGAAAATGATTTAAGAAAAAGCAGGTATAGTGTCACTTTTTTACGTATTAAGTATAGCAAATGTATGGGCATCGTCTTTCCTCTCTCCTGCTCGGCTCCAAGGGCGTTTAAAATACCTATAGTATGTGAAGAACAGCATGAAAAACATGAATTTTGCCTTTTGAATCCCCATAAATGAGGATGGCGTATTTCGTAATTTTTAGGTATTTCATAATTTTTAGGTATTGCATACCTTCTTAGAAATATGTACCTTTGCAGCCTGATTCAAGATAATATTTTATTTTAATTATAAACACTTTAAAAGTTTTAAAACCAATGAAGATTTTTAAGAATTTCATCGGTCTCGCTGCCCTGGCTCTCTGCCTCGGCTTTGCTTCTTGCGACAGTGACGACGATGCACCTTCTTACAGCAATGCGGCTGTAAGCAACTCAGAGTTGATGACTATCCTCAAGGGTAAGGGATACCAGTTTGATGAAAATGGCAAAATGCTCCTTGACGACAAAGCCAACAGCACCACATCTCTCGACCTTTCAGGCACAAAGGTTGATACCGCTGCCTTGAAGGAACTTTCTGTTTTTCCTAATTTGAAAGAGTTGAACCTTAGCAGCAATGGCTATGGTCCAGTTTTCCATATCGCTTCACTTCCTTCACAGATTACAGGT
>ERZ1035048.400-NODE-400-length-13758-cov-5.733562_pt1 | contig 13758 bp, 13 predicted proteins | sample MGYA00520587_ERZ1035048 | MGnify/ENA primary metagenome ERZ1035048 (study PRJEB33766, sample SAMN09781693) | gut metagenome | biome: gut microbiome | host: Homo sapiens | place: Madagascar | study: EMG produced TPA metagenomics assembly of the PRJNA485056 data set... | reverse complement strand
GCATAAGCTATTTATTATTTAAACTTTCCTAGAACTTCTCCTATTTTCATAGTAAGCCCATCGTCTTGATCTTTTCTTAATCCTAAACTCTCAGTATAATCAACTATAGAAATATTTTTTGTACCATGTTGACTAGCAAAAAGAGCAGTTAATTCATATTCTTTAAATTTCTGTATTCTACAAAAATCAGTCATAATTTGATAATATGTTTGTTGGGCAATTTCATTGTAAGAAATACCCGTGTAAATCCTTATTGTACTTATAATATCATCAATTTCTCTACTTGAATTACCTCTATGACTTAATTCTTTAGCGTCTTGCATCCATTGTGCAAAAAGCTTACTCTTATATATTTTTTCTTCTTGTATCAAATTTTGTTCCATTACAACTTTTCTAAAAACGTCATAATTAAACTCATTAACACATCTTTCTTTTGCTTTTCCTATGTAAAAACACTTATCTTGAAAATTAACTTCCACAATATCCTTGCAAACGATTTCTATTAAACATTTAATACAATATGCTTTATATTTAACGGCATCATTTCCATTGATATCCTTCAACTCAGAACAACTGAAATCTTTAAATAAAATTGCTTCCAAAGTTGAAATTTCTTCATCTTCTGTATAAGTATGTTTTTTATTATATTTAAGAATCCATGCTACTTGCATAAAATTCATATAATCTTTTAATAAAACAGGATAAACTTCTCCCACACCTTTTACTATTCGAGGTAAGTTAAAGATATCTTCAAACAAGTTATCTCCTCCTCATATTGGAAGTTTTTATTTTACCTGCTAAAGCTAAACCAACGTATTCGGCATCTTTAGAAACCCTATATTGTTCCCAACTAACAAATTCAATGCTAGTCAAACCTTTACTTAATTTTTTATCATCTAATATATCAGTTATTGTATCGGCTATATTAGCACACCTTTCCTCACCTAATCCTTGCAAAATATTAGCTTTAGTAGGCACTAAAATTTCAATAACCAAATAATTATCACCAACGGTTGAGTTACTCATATCACCTTTGCTCATATACACGAACATAATAGGTATAGCCCTTTCAACAACTTCTTCAAAATACATATAAGGGATAATAGTTTTCTCTATTAGACTTTCAGTTATATCTGGTTGATCTACAAGTTTTCCATTATTAAGTTTAGCTTTTTTTGATAAAGGTGAATCGGTTAAATAAGTCATATATCTTCTAATGTCCTGATTTTCATCAATTATTTTTACAATTTCATTTTTTATAGCAGTAACATTTTTAAACTTCATGCTTTTGCCCACGACTTATCACCTACTTCCTTATAAATATTTCTTTTTCAATTTTTATATTATTCAATTTTGCTATTAAAACCACATATTCTCTTTTCCTCAAAGGTGTTAAAATACATGTTTTATTATCTATTTTTATAACACTTGCAATATCTGTATCATCAACCATAAAGTCAAAATCTACATCTATAGAAGCATTAGGATTGTCTTTTTCAATAACCGTATAAGTTGTTTCAGATGTTATACTATCAGCACCATCAACAATATATACTGTTTCACTCTTAGTATCTGTTAGATTTTCAGGATTATAAGCTATTAGATTTTCTATATCATCTTCTGGCAATAATCTTGTTTCGCTCGATTGAAATACTAATAAACCGTTTTGTGTGGAATCTAAATAAGTAGATTCATACGCTATAGTACCACCATTGACTCTTAATAAAAATCTCATACCTCTATAAACGTATCTTTTCCCTAATTCTGCGTTCATAGTGACCTTCATTATAGTGTCACCATATCTAATATCTGTATTTTCTCTTTGCACAACACCTATATTATAAAGTGTTTGGTTTTCAGCATACACTGGTATAGTAGTAATACTACCATCTTTATTAAAAAAACTTAATGTGTTATTACAAGGTTTAATTTTCGCTTCTTCATAATCATGCTCGATATCAACAGCCGAACTAACATAATAAACTTTATCTTTTCCATTTTCTTCAACATAGATATAGTCACCTGTGTTCATCCTATTTATTTCCATCCAAATAAGTTTTTCATACTCCGTTAACTTACCAGGTATCTTACTTTTATTGCTTATAACAGCTTTTTCAAGTTTTTCACGTTCATTTATTTTAACATATTTAGCATCATTAGAATTTATAGCTACTCTAAACTTTGTTATTAAATTTTCTTTTGCCTCATTGTAATCATCTGCAATTTCTCCTATAACACTATCTCTAATATCTGTATAACCATACAATCCATTTATTTTTTTTATATAATCTAAATCCATGAACTAACCACGCTCACTTCATCTTCACTAACACCAGTTAAGTTATAACCTGAACCATCTCTTAATCTAGCATTATAATCATCTAATATTTTTTCATATCTAGAGTTAACTTTTTCTAGCATATTTTCAAAAGTCTTTCTTTCTTCCGCTGGTGAAAACATACTTATATCATTACCTAGATATTTTTGCATTTGTTTAACTTTAACTTCTTCTTCTTTAAAATATAAAAAATACATTTTTTCTGCTATTAATTCTTCTTCAATTTTTATTAAATCGAAATTAAAAGCTTCATCTTCGTCATTTCTATCTGTAAAATCAATTTCAAAATTTGCTATTTCATTATTAACTAAAATAGTCGCCTCATCTAATAAACTAAAACATCTTCTTTTAATTATTGCTTCAATTTCATCTTCTGTACAATTTTTATAAGAAAAGAAATTCTTATCTTTTTTTATCTTATTTATAAATCTATTATAAACATTTTCATATTTGGTTGCCATTAAATCACTCTCTTTCTAGGAAACACTAATGGCTTCCAATATACTATGTTGTTTTCTTAACTACTGCTCTTTTTCTAGTTGTCTTTTTAGGTTTTTCCTCTACTTCTTCAGCAACTTCCTCTACTACATTTTCTTCTATAGCCACTTCATTCACAGTTGGAGTAACTAAAAGTTCAGACTTCATAACACCTTTTTTAACTTCTTCTATTCTTGCTCTAATATAAATTTCCATCTTATCAGCTAAAAAGTATTGATTAGTATTTTTTAATCCTATAAATGTAGTTAAAAAAGTCTTTAGCACCTTCTCGTTTTTAATAGAAAGTATTTCTTTTAAAATATCATCAGAAGGGTTTGTTATCATTTCCTCTATTCTTTGTTGCGTATAATAATCCTTTTCCTTTTCAGGGATTATTCTTAGTTGTGCGTAAGCATCAGCTTCGATTGATTCTTCAAATCTTACTTTTCCTTTTTTAAATACACGTGTTTTGTTATTTAGATTTCTCACATCTCTCCATAACATTTGTGTACAAAACACTTCGCCATCTTCATTTTTTGGCTCTAATACATACCCAGCACCATTATTTCCTGGAGCATATAATTTATGGTCAAAATCGTGGTATACATCTACATATTCATTATCATTAAATCTTCTCATTATTTTTCTCCTTTAAAATAATTATAAATAAGGACGTAGAAATCTACGCCCTAAAAAATGATTAATCGTTATCAACAGCAAGCTTAGCTATCTTTTCTAATTCAGTTATACAGAAACCAAATTCAACACCAGTAAGTTTAAGGTGGATAGTTTCAGAATTTATATCAGTTTCACTTAAGATCCTTAATTCCCCTTTAGTGTATAATTCCGTTATATTCATATGATTCGTTACATCATACAGTTCTCTTATGAACTTCCCTAGATTTCTCTAGGATACTAGACTATATCTTGAACTTATATTGTTATAAGCTCCCCTCCACTGCCCTTAACATTTAAAGGTACTTAGTCGTTGAAGGTTATTCTAAATTTATATGTGTGTTTAAAATATTCTTTATATTCTTTAATTCCCAATAAGGTATTCTCAATAGTTTTATATTGTTGTCTTCACAATAAGCATTTTTTATAGCATCGTTATAAACTCTTTCCGCAAACCCCATTTCTCCATCAAATTTACTTTTCGGTTTAAAATGTTGTTCGCCATCAAATTCTATAGTTAGATTGATAGAAGGTATATAAAAATCAAAAGGTAGTGCGCGTTTATTTTTACAATCATTAAATCTATGTTGTTTTTTATATTCAACATTGTTCTCTATAAGGATACTTTCTATAATTTCTTCTCCTTTTGAGTTTCTTATAGAATTACATTTAGGACAATCATTATGATTCCAATGAAACATTCCTAAGCTAACATGGTAATCATGTCCATTGGAACATTTCAAATGAAGTTTCTGCCTAGCATTAAGATACTCTTTTGAAATTAACGTATATCCTCTTTCTTCAATTATCTTTTTTACATCATCATATTTTTTTCTATAGGTATCATGCAAACACTCTCTACAGCCATCGCCTTGTTTTAGACAATTATATGTCATTTTTGAAATATGACCATTTTTACATTGTACATTTAAAGGTGTATAACTATTCTTGTATTGTTTATCTAATAAGATAAATCCCGCTTTTTCTATATATTTTTTTACAATTGAGAAATCTTTTCTTTTTTCATCGTTTGTGCATTCTCTACAATTATTTTTTGCTAAAAAAGAATCGTATCTTCTTTTTGTTATATGTCCATTTGGACATTGAACCGTCAATGACATTCTTGTATTAGTATATTCGCTTTCTTGTGTCAACAATTGATATCCTTGTACTTCAACAACATGTTTAACTTTTTCAAACGTAACCATTCTACATTTAGGGCAACGTCTTCCCGCCTTGAAGTTTTTGAACCTAACGCAATACTGATGTCCTTTTGGACAAATAGATTCTAATGTTGTATTGAAATTCTTATATTCTTTACTAATTAATTTATATCCATTTTCTTCAAAATATTTTTTTATATCTTCATAATTATATCTCATTCTTATTATTCTTTCTATTTTTTATAATAATATACACACATAATATTTAAAATCTTCCCTGCTGATTGTCCATTGTTATAACACTTAGGTTTTAACCATATGTCATCTAATCAATTTTTTCTGTTTTCACAACTTTCACGCTTGAGATTTAACCCTACGTTGTAGTTTGATTAGCTTTAGGATTTTCCAGCAATTCAAAGGGTTTTCTATACTTGCTTACGCAAATATAGTGGCATTAATCATACCAACTTTTCCTGCAACACCAAATAATCTATCTTTTGGTAATAATGTTTCACCATTACCCATCTTTCTACCCGCTTTAATTGATGCTATTAAAGAATCTCTATATCTTGTAGCAACAGAGTAGTTATTGAAATAATCTTTTGTTCTATCAGATTTTTCATATCCTGCAAAGTTAGAAATTGGTCTTAATGTTGAAGATAATCCAATTATAACTGGTTGTTGTCCTTCAGAATGATCATCTAAGTATCCGTTGAACTCATCCATACCTTCTTGTGTTATTTCACTTGTACATTCAACGTAATTTTCTCCACCGTCAGTTATTAATTCATCTAAATATCCCATTATTATACTGAATTTTTGGTTTTCAAAAGCGTCTATAGCAAATTCAACTATTTTTGCAACTTGAAAAGCACCTTGTCTTCTTAAATCAGAAAGTTTCATTTCTGTTTCTAATTGTAAATGTTTTTCAACAACCAATCCTCTAGTATAGTCTATATAAGATTTTTTAACATTACCTGTTCTAGCCACAGACTCTCTAGCTATAAGTAAATTCTTTGGAGATTTGTATATTTTAGCTGTATCAAACTCACCGATTGAACTTATATTAAACATAGATTCTAAAATTTCTGATGGTGCTTGGAATATTTCAGGCTCAACTATTTTAACTATTAATTCTGATAAAGCTTCTCTAGCTTGTGTACTATTAGTTTTATCTATTTTCTTTATATATCCTTCAACAGCTGAAGATATAGCTTTGTCTTCTTCGCTTAATTCTAATCTATTAGCTACTCTATTAGCCCACTCAATCATTCTTCTATCTTGATTTAAAACTTCACTTAATTCTATATTCATTTATATTAAATTCTCCTTTAATTCAATTATTTTGTTAATTTTCAAATTTATATTTTAACTATTTTACAACTTTAAATCCTAAAACTTTATGTCCATTATCATCCATGAATCCTAATGATACTAATTCTGTTTTAGCATTTGACGCTGATTCTTCTAATAATCCGTTTTTAACAGTTAAGTATTTACCTGCGCCAACCTTTTCAGCATTTGTAGTAGCACATTCAGCTTTAAATTGGTCAGTCATCCAAGCTTCTCCATTATAAAGCCCTCTAACCCCAGCAAATTCTTTAACCTTTATTGTATCTTGTTCTACATCATAGTCAGATATAGGCAACCCTTGTGCTACTGAATCTGTAACAACAACATCTCTAACCACTATTCCTATAGCTTCAGTTAAATTTGTAGCTATATCTATTTCACCTTTAGCTTCATCAACCTTTACAAACATTCCTCTTTTTAATTCAACTTTTGCTTTATTACCAGCATCAACAGGTACATTTTCAACTTTTAATAAATTTCTTATCATAATATTTTCTCCTCTTTATAAATAATTTTATATTTTAACTATTTTCCCTTTAGCCAATTTGATATTGGATCTTCGTTTTCATAACTATATTCAATATCGCTAGCTAAATCTTTAGTTATTGTCATTTTTTCAGAAGCTTCTATATTTTCTTTTTTTATAAATTCTGCTTTTTTAATAACCTTTTCAGCTATAAATATTTTGATAGCATCCTTGTTCAATGTATCAATAGCTTCTTGTAACACCTCAGATGTTTCTATATCTTCAGCAGTTATATAGTTGCTAGATAAAGCATAGGTTTTTAAATCTTCTCTTGCTTGAGACAACTCAGCTTCTCTTTTTTCTTTTTCAATCTCTTCAACTTGTGATTTAAAAGGCTCTAATTCAGCTATTATAGTTTCTTTTTCAGCTATAATATTTAATTTTTCTTTTATAACATTGTCCTTTTCGGCTATTAATGTATCTTGTGAAACTATAGTTTCACTCAATTCAATTATCTTTGCTTGTTTTTCAGATAATTCAGTAGCTTGTCCATCAACTAATTCTTTAGCAACAAACACCATTTTCACATCTCTTTTAGATGTTATAGTAACAACTCCATCATCTGCAATGGTATATATGTATTCACACATACTATCCTCTGTTTCTCTTGACCATTCTCTACAAGCAATAAATCTATTTTCTAAAGGATATACTCTAACAATATGATGCCATTCTTCTTCATACTCATCTAAAGCTCTCTCAATACCTCTGTGGATATCTCTTATAGTTAAAGCTGAAGCTTCTAAATTAGATTTTTCTATTTCTTCATCTTTATCGGTTTCATCAGAATTATTTTCTTTTTTTTGTTCATCTTCCGATATCTTTTCTTTATCTTCAGTTTCAGAAGTTTCTTGTTTTTCATTATCTAAATCTTTTTCTTCTACATCTGAATTATTGATTTTATCTTTTTCTAATTCTTTAGATTTCATTTTTTCTTCCTCCTTTTTTAAAGTTTTATTTTCTTGAACATCCTCTGTAAAAGCCATTGCAAGTTGTAAATTAACATCTTGCTCTGCAACTTCCAAAAGACCTGCTGAACCATAAGCTGGTTGAATATTTTCACCTAAACAACAATTACCTAACCATGTTATATCAGTAAGCCATTTAACACCTTTATCTATCTGAACCTCCCACGACTAAAGTCGCAGGGTTCTTGGTCGATAGCACTATTGTACTAAGCGTAACCAAGCTATCCCCGTAGTTCCTACGGTTCTTATATATGTTATCTATTTATATTTTTTAATCCTTCATTTAATATATTTATTGCTGAATTTATATCTCTATTATGTTCTGCATTACATTTAGGACAAATCCATACTCTAATCCCTAAATCTTTTACTTCTTTATTTTTATATCCACATTTACTACATAATTGTGAACTTGCAAAGAATTTATCTACTTTAATTACTTTTCTGCCATACCAATTAGCCTTATATTCTAATTGTCTTGTAAATTCTGACCATGATACATCTGATATTGATTGAGCGAGTTTATGATTTTTAATCATGTTTTTTACTTGTAAATCTTCAATACAAATAATATCATTTTCTTTTATTAATTTAGTAGATAGCTTTTGTAAAAAATCTTTTCTCTGATTACAAATACGTTCTTGAAGTCTTGCTACTTTTAATCTTGCTTTATTTCTATTTGAACTACCTTTTGATTTTCGAGATAATTCTCTTTGCAACTTAGCAAGTTTATTTAATGACTTCTTTAAGTATTTTGGATTTTCAATCATTTGCCCATTGCTTGTAATACAAAATTCTTTAATACCCAAATCTAATCCAATATTACTATTAGTATTTTCAAACTTTTTAACTTCTACATCCGTACAACATAATGAAACAAAATATTTTCCACTAGGCTCTTTAGATATAGTTGCATTAAGTATTCTACCTTGTGGTATCTGTTTGTCTTTAATCTTAACCATACCAATCTTAGGCAACTTAATGTATTTCCCTAAGTATTCTATATTTCCATTAGTATACTTAGTTTTATATGAAAATCTATTAGTTTTTTTAGATTTAAATTTAGGAAAACCACTTTTTTCTTTAAAGAATTTTTTATATGCAGTTTCTAAATCTTTAAGTGATGATTGTAATGATGTAGAATCAACTTCTTTTAGCCATACTAATTCCTTTTTTAAATTAGTTAAATCAGAGCTACATTGTTTATATGAATAAGTTTCTTTATTATTTTCATATAATTCAATTCTTTTAGCTAAATATTTATTATATACAAATCTACAACAACCAAATGTTTTATTTATTAATTCCTCTTGTTGTTTATTCGGATATATTCTAAACTTATAAGCTTTTTCCACTACAATCACCTCTTTTTTACTTGATTTTTTGACTTTGTATATAAGTTCTTATTTGTTCCTCTGTATTCTCTGATACAGTAGCAACAAAATAACTAGGATTCCAAAGGTGTCCTCCACATAACTTCTTTTTTAAATTATCTCCATATTCTTTCATTAACAACCTAGCAGATACGCCCTTTAAAGCCTTTATCATATCAGGTATATAATGCTGTGGCGAGCAATTTATTAAAAGATGTATATGATCCTTATCACCATTACATTCTAGTATTTGAAATTTGTTATCTTCTGCAATTTTATGCAAAATCTCAAATAACCTATTTTCAATTCCATTTGTTAATACTGAATTTCTATATTTTACACACCATACTATATGATATTGTATAGAATATACATATCCTCTACCATGAGTCACTTTCATCTTTTATCACCCACAATTATATTAACATATGCATTAACTAAAATCAAGTATTTTCAAGGATTAATTTTATATTTTAAAATAACATATGTAAGAACCGTAAGTTCTTAACTTTAATCATTTTTTGAGGTTGTTGTTCACATAAAAACGCTACTTTTTATGCAGTTCTCTTATGAACTTCTTAATATTTCTATTAAGCACAGACTATATCTTATCCTACAGCATTATCTGTTTAGGTCTACCCACTTCCACCTGCTTAGGTGTACTCCCCTCAAGAGGGATAGTCGTTGAAGTTTCTCCTATTCGGAGCTTACCTGCTGATTGTCGATTGTAGTAGCACTTAGGATTTAACCATATGTCATCTAACTAATTTTTTCTACTTTCGCAACTTTCACACTCACCCTTATTTCATGGTCATGTTGTAGTTTAGTTAGCTTTACGAGTTTCCAGCAATTCAAGTAGTATTGGATAGGTTTACCTATCTCTACATACAAATTTCTCTATATGCTTACTATTTAGAACAATTCATCTCATGACTAAGGTCACGAGTGTTCTTGTTCTTTCTAATAAAAATTATTATAAGATATCTCCCAAGATGTTCTCAATGCAGTCCCTAATCTTTCTATAACTTCTATTGCTCTCCAATATCTTTTCCAAATATGTGCTGTAGCGACAAAACATCTTTTTACAACACCATCTAACTCAATTTCTTCAATCTCAATATTTGTGTGATAACCAATTGGATAAGTGTCAAAGTCTGTCTTGCTTATAAGCTTACCTTTTGAGTCAAGTTCTCTTATCTTTTTGTAATTATGACCAGAAAAGTCATATTCCCCATTATGATTTTTAACAATCTTGCATACTAAAGGTTCGCCTATAAGCCCCTTCTTTTCCTCATCAGTCAAATCTTTTTCTCTTAGCCCAGCTTTATTTTCATTGCCTACATCTAATGGGCAAACTAAGAATTTAGCTTCTATTTTAGTAGCATCTTCTTTATGTTCAGCTAATGAGATTAAAGTACCATTCAGTTTTAATTGCTCCATAATTTTAACTCACCACCTTTCAAATTAAAGTTGATTTTCATTCTTATCTACATTAGTTTCATCTGTAACTTGTGGCTTTTCTTCTTCCTCATTATCTTGCATTAAATCGTTGGAATTTGACGTGTAGGAGTTTGAGTGTGGTCTAAATACATCGATATCTAAATCTTTAACACCATCATTTGTTGCATATTTATTTTCACTTAATCTATTCATTATTTCAGTATCAAGATCAAGCCCTAGTATTTCTAAAACCGTTCTGTAAGACATACCTAACTTAGAGTACAGTAAATCAACAAGTTTCATCTTGCTTTCTAAATCAATCATTCTAGTATCTTCTATACTTATAGTAGGTGCATAATCAGTATCTAAACCGTTGTCATCTAATACAATTTTGTAATATTTGTTTAAGGTGTGTTCTAATTGTTTAGATATTTTATTTACCGTTTTAAGCATTTCATCAACACTTACACTTACACTATTAAAACTAGATTTAGATTCATTTGACATAAAAGATATACCTAGTGCATTTAATACTCTGTTTCTATAAGATAAAATAACAGCAGGGTTTGTTTCTTGCGATTTAGGTTCTAATACTTTAATTTCCTCAACATACGGTGGGGTTGTAACAACTACTGTTGACTTGTTTAATGCTTGCATAAAATTACTATGTACATATCCAACTTCTTTAGGATGTTTGGTTTTTGTGCCATCACCTAATAACTCTTTCCTAAGCACCTGATGGAATATTTTTTTACTTCTACTAAGAGCATTTATTCTGTCAACCTCATCGAAAGTTTCAACCATTAACATAGACGGTATTGCTTTAAATATAGGTGACACACCATATAAACCACGAAGATTATTTATTCTGCTTAACCCAGTTCTAGTAGGATCTAGAAAAGCTAACCTGTCTTTAGATGAAATAGCTTTACTGACTTCTTCTGGGTAATATGTCTTTATTTCTTCCTCAATCTTTTTATATATTTTTATCAGATTATTTGACTTTAAATTATTATATTTAGATTGATTTTTCTGTAAAGCAGATTTTAACTCTTGTATATCTAAAGTTAAAACTGGCTCATTCCCTATTTTGTAAGGTGACGTTTCAAATATTTTTAATGGGTAACTGTCAATAGAATATCCTTTTTTGTTGTCACCTCTAAGATATGTCATATGATTCCCTTCTATGTAAGTAGCAATAACATTTTCAATTATAAGCTTTTCAACATCTATATCTTCATGGAATTTCACAATGATGTTCTCTACCTTTTCTTTTAATTCCATATCTTGTTCAGGAATATTCTTATAATTTAACTTAAAAGAAGTATTTACGTTGTTCTCTATTGTTTCTACTACCTTACCTATAAGATCATCTTTATTTATGTAATATTTCACCAATCCATTTATCTTAACAACTTTATCTATGTTGTTCTGAGTATTTTTTGCAAGATTTTGCAATTCCTTAGAAGTCGTCACAAATGTACTGTTTTCTGTTTCTAAAATTTTGGTCAATTGATGTTCGGTTCTTTTGAAATCAATAGTCGCTTGTTCTATTGAAAGATTATAACTATCACTAGCTGTTTCTAACATTTGTTCTGACAATATATATTCACCATTTATATTTGATAATGTCATAGATTCACCTAAAGGTATCTCAGGTACATCCAGTTGTATTCTTGCCGTCATGTTAACTCCTCCTTTCTTTTATTTAAATTATAATGTAAAATATATTTCACTACACAGTGATGGCATATCCGACCAATCTGTGTTATCTTCTTGTCCTGTTAATTCCATTTCTAACCCCTGAATGAATAAGTTTGCCATAGCAGAAGTTATATATTTATCTTTTCTTCCAGTACTAGGTTCTGATAGTTTAATCTTTCCGCCTTGCACGAACTCTTTATTTAAATTAATCATTTCATTTAAAGTTAAATCGGAATATACATATGGTAATTCTAATCTAGCCTTATCTTCTGGTGAACTTAAATTATATTCTCTTTTTTCAAGTAAATACTTTTCTTTGCAACCCATATGACTTATTAAGTATTTATATTTACCATCCTTTAATGAACCAAGCATGGTTGTATGTAGAGCATGGTTTGTATCCGCTCCACCTATAAAAGTCCACATGATAGGTGATGCATTTGGATTTTTACATCTATCAGCTAAGGCATCATTATTAAATACTTTTATAGGTATATACTCTTTATCTCTTTCTTCATCATACAGCACTTTTGCCATAGCATCTACTAAGTTAGTTCCATATGTCCTACCATCGAAAACAAAGTAATCGGCATCAAAATCTTCCATTATTTGTCTTATTCTTATAGCCTGTTTCTCTATTTCAATACCTTCAAAAGCTTCAGTGTAAACCTCTTGTCTTTCATACTTCTCACCTTGTTGAATTGCTCTTACACATTTTATTACCGTAAGGTCATTCTTTACAGTTTTTGTTGATTCAGACATGGCTATATCCATAGAAACAACTCTTATTTCCCCTGCTTGCTTCTTTATATCGCCAAATCTATTCCTTTTGTTATCAAGATACTCTTCTATAGTTTTAGGATACCAAGCTTTCTTAATTCTTTGTGCCTCAGAAACTAATTCAAAGGAATAATATTGCGAACTATTTCCACCTATCATAAGATTATTATATTCTAAATCAAATGTAGTAGAGTCTAGCTTTGTTTTTTCTCTAAGCATCTGTCTTTTTGTTCTAATCCCGTGTTTTAAAGTTACAGCATAATCTGTAGCAAAACAAATAGAATCTCCTTTGTAAGAACCAACTACTGCACTTTTAATTAAATTCCACATCCAATGCGATTTAAAGTAAGCACTACTTAGGAATATTTCACGTGGTTCTTCTTGCAGATGTGCATATTCAGGCTTCTTAGTATACTCAGTAGGACGAATTATTTCCGTTGGCGAAAGTATTGAATCTAATATCTCTTTTGAAACCAAACGAAACTCATCTACGATTAAAATTGTACTTCTTAACCCACGGCTTTGTTCTCCTGCTACTCCAGCGATAAAGCTACTTCCATTATGAAAGATTACTTCTATTGAATTTTGACTAGAAGATATCTTTTTAATTTCCCGTCTTAAATTAGGTGACATAGTCATTAATTCTTTTTCAACTTTTTCAGTAATTAATAATCCACCCTGTTTCTTAGTTAAGGCTGTAACTAAAACTTTACTATTAGGATATAGAATACATACTGCACAAGCATAAACACTTGTCGTAAATGATTTTGCACATGCTCTAGCACATAATAATACAACTAAAGGACATGAGTGCATTAAATATATCATAATAATTTGGTAAAAATGAAGCTTAATCCCTAAATAATGTTCAATAAATCTATGAATGTTACGTCTATAAAAAGTTGTCCAATCTATTATCTTTTCTTCAAATTCTTTATCAATGTCTTCTTTTTTATTTATA
>ERZ1035048.397-NODE-397-length-13770-cov-15.778637_pt1 | contig 13770 bp, 13 predicted proteins | sample MGYA00520587_ERZ1035048 | MGnify/ENA primary metagenome ERZ1035048 (study PRJEB33766, sample SAMN09781693) | gut metagenome | biome: gut microbiome | host: Homo sapiens | place: Madagascar | study: EMG produced TPA metagenomics assembly of the PRJNA485056 data... | reverse complement strand
AGATGGTTGGCTATCACGACAGTTATGCGGAAGCCATGGGCAAGTATGGCTTGAAACGAGGTGTCCGTGGATCGGATGCGAGGCATACCACTACGGCACAGTATTACCGCAACATCAAGCGAGAGACAGAGAGACTTCAAAACTGCATGAAGCTGCTGCAATCTGATGTAGAGGAAGCACAGCAACTTCTACAACAGACCAAGAGTGAAATCAGTACGGAGAAGTTACAAGCTGCTAAGATGGAAGCCAAGACTGCCTTTGTGTCGAAGATTGGTTCTCTTTTGGGCAGTGGAAAATTGAAGGAAGTGGAGCAACACAACCGAAAGTTGTGCGAGCTAGTGACTGACCGAGAGCAATACATTGACGAACTCCATGAGAAAATACAGCGAATGGAGGACAGCCACAGTCAACAACTCGGCGAGATGCAACAGAACCATCAAGCAGAGGTTGCTGATTTGAAAAGTAAGCACGCTTCAGAAGTATCTTTTCTCAACGACATCATCCGCAAAGCCAAACGTTGGTTTCCGATGTTGGAGGCACACTTACAAATGGAAAAATTGTGCCAGAAGATTGGCTTCACAGCTGAGCAAATCGGAGTTCTCCTAATGGGGAAGGCATTGAGCTTTAGCGGTTCGTTCTATTCTGAGGAGCATAGAAGAATGTTCAATGTGGAGAATGCTGAAATCAAAGTGTTCTCTGATTCCACTAAGCCGAACCAATTGTTTTTGTATGTCAATAGACAACCTATTGTTGAATGGTTTAAGGAGCAATGGAATAACCTAAGATTACATCTATCCCCACAACGTAAAGGTATAAGATTATAAAAATCCATGAGGGTATGCTTAGCACCCTCATGGATTTTTTATGAATATACTTTTAATGTATAACTTTCTTATTCCCCTTTATATAAATATGTCCTTTTTGAGGTACAAGAACTTGCTTTCCAAAAAGGTCATACAACGTAGAGTTTCCTTTTTCTTCTATTTGTGGAGTACGCTCTATCCCAGTTGTTTGTTTCGTGAAATCACTATCCTTAAAGATACATTTTCCATTCTCATATACTGAAACTAAAACTTCATAGTAAGAGTTTAGTTCATTGGAGGTATATTTTGTACTACTCAATCCGATACCCTCTACAAGATAACTTTGGTAATTGTAAGTACCATAGTCAACAGTAATTCGTTTATGTTGCACATTGTCTATATCTATGTAGTCAACCGAAATGACGCTACCAACTTCATTGGCTTTATCTCCAACGCCCAAACAGAAATCCAGAAGCAATTTAGTTTGCTCGCCATATACGCCATATACTTTTGAGTCCTTTTCAAATACTGCATAGGCTGTTTGTATATTGGGAGTATCATGGTAAACCTTTACAAGTTTTTTGCACAACAGTCCATTGGCTATAGTATCTCCACAAACAGTAACCGTATATGCTCTTTCGATGTCTTCATGCTCATACATTCTTTGCACAAAATTCCAAACCTTACCATCAGACAACGTTTGTGACTTACAAGGGAGCATGGTAAAGAATGCTCCTAATAGAGTTAAGTATATATTCTTCATTGTTCTATAATTTTATATATGTCTAACGAGCATAACTTCTATTTATTGCCTAAGCTTAATATATACCAACATGAAGTGGTGAAGAAATTTCTGATATACTTCACTCTCCATACCCAATGTGGCAAGAGGCGTGGGGTAAGGTGGAACTTCTGCTTGTAATGAGGGTTGATGAACCAAAGTTTTTGGTCAACCACAACAAACCCACATTTGTGTATAAGACTTTCGAATAACTCAATGCTTGTGCGGCATTCTTTGATGCTCATCAGTTCTTTTATTGTACCTGTTTCTTCATTACACGTTTTTAGTAACAACTTGTATAAGGAGTTTGGCAACAAGTGAATAAATGGCAGATGGGAGCAAAGTTTGCTTCTGCAAATCTGCTGATGTCCTCCAAAAGGCATTTGCCATGCAGGAAATCCAACAAACAACACACCTGTAGGTTTCAAAAACTTTTTGAGGTGTGCAAGAAATGGCTCTTTTGTTGGTACGTGCTCTATCACATCATGTAATAGTATCACGTCATATTTGTCCTCTTCATTACATGGCACAGGGTACTTCATGAAATCACAGCATACAAATTTTGCATGATTGCTGATTTCTGAAAAATACGCCTTAGCATCCTTAATTCTGCATTCGGCAATATCTATACCTGTCACCTTGCAGCCCAACTTGGCAAAGGGTACTAAGTTTCCTCCTTCGCCACAGCCGACCTCCAAAATATTCATTGAGGTTTCAATTTTGTAAAGATTAGACAAATAAGGTAAATAAAAATCCCTACTTGTGTTTGCCAACTCCTTAAAATAAGCTTTTCTATCTAAGTGTCTTCTTTGCATAGCTACGTATAAATGGAAAAATTTGGGAAGAAGTAGAGAGTTTTCTCTCCCTACTTCTTCTCAAAAAGTTATTCTTTTATCAGTCTCTGATAATCAGCAAGTTTTCCATTGACAAACAAGGATACAATATATATTCCAGAGTTTAAGGAGGAAATGCTTGTTGAAGCAGTGGGACTTTGTGGTGATACAGTCAACTCTTTCTCTCGGCTGCCCATAAGGGAACTTATTATGATTTTTGCGCTTTTGACGTCATTGTCCAATTGAGTTGTGATTGTGACGAATCCATTAGTTGGATTTGGTGAGCAACTTAAAATTTTGTTGTTGGTATCACCTATGAGCTGTGTTCCCTTTCCATTAGACAACTGCTCTATTCTTTGTGCCTGTGTCTCTACGGTAGCTTGTAATTCTTGCACAGCTTGCACTAACATAGGAATGATAGCTGTATCTCTCGAATAAGACTTTTATTGGAAGAAACCGTTAAACTTGCAAAAGAGTTACCTTCTGGTATCAGCACGTTTACAGGGATGAGCGGTAGTCCTGGTTCAGAGGTCTCTTCACCATAACTAGCTACATGTTTGTTAGATATTATGTCTAACAAACCACTAGAATTCATTGACAACGTAAAATCATTCTTGTTAAATGTCACGCTGATCTTTTTGACGTTTCCTGCAAGGCACATTTGCAATGGCACAAGCAGCATCACGATAAAATTAAATACCTTCTTCATATCAAAAAGTGTTAGTTTGTATTAATTTGCCACAAAAATAGAGGATTATTTTTATGTTGCAAAGGAAATTCTAACGCATTTATGGTAAATTTTGATATTCAGCTAAAATCTGCTATTTTTCTTTTGGAATTTACCATGAATTTGTTTATCTTTGCAGCGAACTATAATTTTAGAATATGGATAAGGAAACTCTACAAACCAAAAGAATCGTACGTAACAACCTCAGTTACTTACAATATGACTTGCCTGTACATCAAGCCAAAACATCTTTCTTTGATATATCGCCCCTCGCCTTAGTAGCAAAGATGCATCCCGAAGCTTCGCAAGAAATGCATTGTCATAATTTTTATTGCATTTTTTGGTTCTATTCTGGAGAAGGAACTCACATCGTAGATTTTAAAGAGTATGAAGTTGGACAAGAAACTGTTTTTTTCTTATCTCCTAAACATCTTCACACATATCGTAACCTTAACAACATAGATGGGCTTGCTTTTTGTTTCACAGAAGATTTCTTGTTGAAATTAGATAATGAGTTGCAGGGAAGAATAAAAGCAAAATTGTTTTATCCTGTAGAAGATTTTGCCCATTGCAAAATATCAGAAGCAGCGAAAGAAAAAATGAAGCCTATTGTAAAACTCTTACAAGAAGCTTCTATCTCGCAATATGAAGATAAATCTTTGCAAGCGAGTTATTTTGCTTCATTGCTATCTTTATTGTTAATTGATATGATAAGATTTGGAGAATGGGATGAATTTTCTTTAACTAATGTTTCATCAGATTCATATCAAGTTTATATGAAGTTTATTCAAATGGTCGAAGATAATTTTACAGGATACCATACGGTAAAAGATTACATAGAGGCTTTAGGTGTTTCACAAACCACGCTAAATCTTTATACTCAGCAGTATGCCAAAACGACACCGCTTAAAATTATCAACAACCGTATCATTTTGGAGGCAAAGCGTTTGATACGCTATAGTACATTACGAATAAAACAAATATCCTTTAAGTTAGGCTTTGAGGACACATCTTATTTTATAAAGTTGTTTAAACGAAATGTAGGAATGTCTCCTGTTGAGTTTCGGGAATTGGATTAGGGATAAGTAAAGCAACCATAAAAACTTAAAAAGTCTTTATGGTTGCGCATTATTTTAGGAAACATGAATGTAACTGAAAAGTATTTTGTACTTTTGCAACCGAAAAGAGTTGTTTGACAGCAAATTTAAGCATATTGCAGAAATTAGAACTGTTGCCAAATCATTACTTCTATTGAGGTGAAAAACTTGTAAAATGCTCATTTTTAGCTATTCGGCAGATTTTAGCGTAATTTTCTAAGAAAAACTTCTATAAAACCTTACCTTTTTCTTCTTTAGATACCAGCAAACAACTCTCTCTATGCCTATATACACCTTATTCAATCATAACGTAAATAAGGAAGGAATTGCAATAATAAAGGGAGTTACAAAAACTACTGCACAACAACTGGCTTACGAGCGCACAACACGTGGCAGACAACCGCACAACAGCTGATGTGCGATTGCATAACAGCTGTTGTGCGGCTGACGATCCTATCTCTTACGACAATTTATCCTATCTCTTCAAACAACTATTTCTGTCTTTTCAAACAACCAATCACAGTATTTCCAAATTCTATCTGTATTTCTTTCCTCTTTTCTTCTTGATTCTCAGAATAATTATTTATCTTTGCGACATCAACCAGACAATAACGGGTGATAACAAGGACATATTATTCTTGCTGACATAATACTGAGAAAACGATGGCTATAAAATATGAAATACATTATCTTCCCAATGCTGGAGGAAACGAAGAGACACGCCGATTCGCCCATATCTTTGAGCAACCTGCGATGACAGACAAACAGATGATAGAACGAATAGCCCAACATAGCTGTTTGGGAAAGGGAGAAGTGGCTACAGTCTTCATGCAACTGCGTGACATTATCGAAGAAGACCTGCAGGATGGAAAGCGTATCAACATCCCGGAAATCGGATACCTCTCACTCTCGGTAAATCTGGATATGGATGAACTGAAGCCTGACAGCAAGGTGAGAGCCGACTACGTTAGCGTAAGGGGCATCAAGTTCCGCCCCAATGAAGATCTGCTGAAACAGGTGAAGTATCATACTCATTTCGAGAAATCACAATATACTTCCCGCTCCTACCCTTTCTCTGAAGATGCATTGAAGGAGAAAATAAGAGAGTATTTGAAGCATAACCGTTCCATTAACAGAAAAGTACTGGAAGCGGAATTTCATATCCGTAAACAGACAGCACTCAACTGGCTGAAGAAACTGGAAAAATCCGGTTTTCTGATAAAAGAAGGTTCACGCAATGCTCCGGTTTATTTCCTGGCTGAAGAATAGGAGCCCAGCGGATGATAGGTCTCATCATGATAGAACTCTCTAGATGACTGCAAGCCATAGCCTCCGCGACCATCTAGGCTTCATTACATTAAATCTATCCCCTAAAGATAAAGTAATATGCCAAATAAAGAAGAAAAGAGAATAACTGAGCAGAGCTCGCTCTACGAACATCTGGAAAAGATGAGCGTGGATGAACTCACCGCTCATATCAATGCAGAAAACAAGAAGGTGGCTGTGGCAATAGAACAAGCATTGCCTGCCATTAACCAACTGATTTCCGCTATCGAAGGGCAGCTGAAGAAGGGCGGAAGACTCTTCTATGCCGGTTGCGGAACGGGCGGAAGACTGGCTACGCTCGATACCATCGAGGTGCAGAACACCTATGGTATCGACGGTTCACAGATACAAGCCATCTTCCCCGGAGGCATCGGCTGCCTTACACAAACCAGGGAATCAAGAGAAGACGACCTGGAGAATGGCTGGCATCAGCTCTGCGACAAGCATATCTCAAAGCAGGATTTCGTGCTGGGCTTCTCGGCAAGCGGCACTACTCCCTTCGTACTCGCCATCCTAAAACATTGCAAGGAGGCAGGCATTCCTACGGGATGCATCGTCAACAATCCCCACGCTCCTATCGCCCAAGCAGCCGATTATCCCGTAGAAGTCATCACGGGGCCGGAATTCGTGACGGGAAGTACCCGCATGAAAGCCGGATCTTCGCAGAAGATGATTCTGGACATGATCAGCACTTCCCTTCAGATAAGACAAGGACGGGTGGAAGGCAACAAGATGGTGAACGCCAAGCTTATCAATCATAAACTCATCGACCGCGCCTGCCGCATCTTCATGGAACGCAATCCGGAATATACGGATTACGAGAAAGTGAAGCAACTGATACTGAAAGCAGGAAGCGTGAAGAAGGCGGAAGACTTGCTGAAGAGTAAAAGCGATTTAGATATTTAGATAAATTTAGACCAAACTTCACCTTACATAATAGGACTATATGGCAAAGAAAGCAATTGTAATGGGTGCCACATCGGGCATCGGAATGGAAGTGGCAAAACTGCTTGCTGCAAAAGGATGGCAGGTAGGAATAGCCGGAAGAAGAATCGAAAGATTGCAGGCTCTGATTCCTGATAACAAAGCAACGCCACAAGGCGGAATCATCTGTTATCAGCAAATCGATGTGACTTCCGCCGAAGCACCTTCCCAGCTTCTCGAACTCATTGACAAGTTGGGAGGAATGGATCTGTATTTCCACAGTTCAGGCATTGGCTGGCAGAACAACTCGCTCGATATAGAAAAGGAGTTGAAGACTGTAGAAACCAATGGTTTGGGATTCACACGCATGGTAGATACGGCATTCAACTGGTTTGCTACTCATCATCAGAACAATTCAAAAGCCCGCATTGCCTGCATCACTTCCATCGCCGGAACCAAAGGGCTCGGTGCTGCCCCAGCCTATTCAGCCACCAAGCGATTCCAGAACCATTATCTCGAATGTCTTTCCCAACAGGCAAGAATGCGCCATCTCCCTATCTCCATCACGGATATCAGACCCGGATTTGTAAAGACAGACCTCATAGCAGGCAGTACTTATCCACTCCAGCTTCAACCAGAAGATGTAGCCAAACACATCGTTCGTGCCATCGAAAAAGGAAAAGAAGTGAAAGTCATTGATTGGCGTTACGCTATCCTCGTATTCTTCTGGCACCTCACCCCAAGAGGACTTTGGACCAGACTGAGAATCACAACCTGATGGTCGTAGCGATACCCCCCCTAAAGCAGGAACGCTACGGCGTTAGCCCAATGACCGCAAGGTCAAATCCGTGAAATTCCGTGAATAATCCGTAGAGCAAGAATGTTCTGTAAACTCAGCGTAATCCGATGAACAAAACTATGAAAAACATGAAAATAATATGATTAAAATAAAAAGAGGATGTATCATGAACTTATGACACATCCCCTTTTTATTTTATTCAGGAATTATTCCCACTCAATTGTCGAAGGTGGTTTTGAAGAAATATCATAGCAAACGCGGTTTACACCTTTTACCTTATTGATAATCTCATTACTTACCTTAGCCATAAAGTCGTATGGCAGATGAGCCCAGTCGGCAGTCATTGCGTCAGTACTTGTTACGGCACGCAATGCAACAGGGTGCTCGTATGTACGCTCATCACCCATCACACCTACAGAACGAACCGTAGAAAGCAATACAGTACCAGCCTGCCAGATCTGATCGTAGAGAGAAACCTCTATCTCGCCATTCTGCATGTCAGCAGGAACACCGGCAGCTAAGACTCGGCGAGCTTCCTCACCACTCAACTTCACCTTATACTCACGCAAACCACGGATATAGATATCGTCAGCATCCTGAAGGATACGTACCTTCTCAGGAGTGATATCGCCCAAGATTCGAACTGCCAAACCAGGACCAGGGAATGGATGACGGGTAATCAGATGCTCTGGCATACCCATAGAACGACCTACACGGCGAACCTCATCCTTGAACAACCACTTCAAAGGCTCACACAACTGAAGGTTCATCTCCTTAGGAAGACCACCTACATTGTGATGGCTCTTGATTACCTTACCAGTGATGTTCAAACTCTCGATACGGTCAGGATAGATAGTACCCTGAGCCAACCACTTGGCACCAGTCTGCTTCTTAGCCTCAGCATTGAAAACCTCTACGAAATCACGGCCGATAATCTTACGCTTCTCCTCAGGATCTGTAACACCAGCCAAGTCTGCAAAGAATTTCTCTGATGCATCAACACCGATAACATTCAGACCCAAGCACTTGTAATCCTCCATTACATCACGGAACTCATTCTTTCTGAGCATACCGTGATCTACGAAGATACAGGTGAGGTTCTTGCCGATAGCCTTGTTCAGGAGAACAGCAGCTACGCTGGAATCAACACCACCAGAAAGACCCAAGATAACCTTGTCGTCGCCCAACTGCTCCTTCAACTCAGCTACTGTAGTCTCAACGAAAGAGTCAGCACTCCAATCCTGCTTGCTACCGCAGATATCTACCACGAAGTTCTTCAGAAGCTGTGTACCCTGCAAAGAGTGGAACACCTCTGGGTGGAACTGTACAGCCCAAACAGGCTGCTTGGTAGAAGCATAAGCAGCATACTTCACATTGGCTGTAGAAGCGATGCACTTATAGTCCTCAGGAATCGCAGTGATGGTATCACCATGACTCATCCAAACCTGAGAGTTCTCGATGAATCCCTTGAACAAAGGATTCTCCTTGTCGAACTGCTCCAAGTTGGCACGACCATACTCACGGCTGTCAGCAGCCTCCACCTTACCGCCCTGGGCGTAAGAGAGGAACTGAGCACCGTAGCAGATGCCGAGCACAGGAATGCGGCCGATAAACTGGCTCAGATCTACCTTGAAAGCTTCCGGATCATGAACGGAATAAGGGCTACCGCTCAAGATGACACCAATCACAGATGGGTCATCCTTTGGAAACTTGTTGTAAGGCATAATCTCGCAGAAGGTATCAAGCTCACGAACACGACGGCCAATCAGCTGTGTGGTCTGTGAACCGAAATCCAAAATAATAATCTTCTGTTGCATATTGTCTAATTTATAATTTATAATTTACAATTTATAATTCCTTCAGGAACGCCTCCGCCTCTTTCAGCGTTTCCTGCTTTCCCACATCCATCAACTTGAGGTCGTTTTTCACGTACCCCTCAATGCGCACCTTGTCACAGTTTCTGAGATAGAAGTCCATGATAGGGAACTTATCTGGTTCTTCTTTCATCAGCGGGAAGATAGTTGGAGCCACCATGTGAATACCGGAGAAAGCATACTTCTTATATTTTTTAGGGTCAAGATGCTGATAAGGACTCTTCACCTCACCCGTTTCAATATTCGTCCAACCCACCAGTCTCATCGTATCATCAAAGAGAAGATAGCGCTTGGTCTTGCGTTCACTTACCAAGAGTCGGGCTGCCAATGGAGGTTCCTCAGCATCAGAAACCGAAGTTTCCAATAAATCCTGAGTTTCCATCTGATAGAACTTCTTCAGATCCACATTACTGAGAATATCCACATTATGTATCAGAACAGGCTCATGAGAATCAAAGAGAGGCCAGGCTTTCCGGATACCTCCACCCGTTTCGAGCAACTTATCCGTTTCATCGCTGATGCGGATGTCCATGCCGAAATTGTCATTCTCCTTGAGATAATCTGTAATTTGATTTGAAAAATGATGCACGTTCACTACAATGCGAGTGAAACCTGCATCCTTCAGTTGAAAGATGACACGTTTGAGCAAAGGTTCTCCCCCCACCCTTACCAAGGCCTTCGGAATACGGTCGGTAAGAGGCTTCAGGCGAGTGCCCAAACCTGCTGCGAATATCATTGCTTGCATCATTGCCAAATAGCTATCGTTTAATGTGCTTGCAAATTTACTAACTTTTTGCGATATAGCCAAATTTGCACGCCAAATATTATTGTTTTGCAGGCAAAACCTGCTCTATCTTCTGTTCCCGATGACAAATTCTTACCTCCACACCAAACTTTTCATGGATATGCTCAGCAAGATGCTGGGCTGAATAAACACTGCGATGCTGACCACCTGTACAACCGAAGCAGAACATCAGGGAGGTGAAACCACGCTGAATATAGCGATTCACATGATGATCGGCAAGCGCATAGACATGATCCAGGAACTTCAGGATTTCCCCATCATCCTCTAAGAATCGAATCACAGGCTCGTCCAGTCCCGTCAATTTCTTATAAGGTTCATATCTGCCCGGATTGTGCGTGCTGCGACAGTCGAAGACATAACCGCCTCCATTGCCAGAAGGATCCTCTGGAATACCTTTTTTGAAAGAGAAACTGAAAACCCTGACCACCAGCGGACCCTTGCCGTCATACTTGGAGAAAGTAGCCGGACCATCCTGTGGATGCGAAATATAGATATTGTTGTCCGTTGTCTTATATCCGTCAGCACGGTTGACTGCCGCACTTTCGATACGGGCAAACTGCGGCAATTCGGTCAGTCGGCGCAACATATCCATCATATAAGGATAAGGGAACACCTTTTCCCCCATCTTCAGGAGATCACGCAGATTCTGGATGGCAGGAGGTATGCTTTCTAAGAAATGCTTCTTGCGTTCGAAATATCCCCTGAAACCATAAGCGCCCAATACCTGAAGGGTACGGAAGAGAACAAAGAGACTCAGGCGATTGACGAAATGACGGACAGATGGAACTTCCGTATAATGCTTGAGCGACTGGTAATATTCCCATACCAGTTCCCGTCTCAACTTGAATGAATATTGAGCAGAAGCCTGCCACAGGAAAGAAGCCAAATCATAATAGAACGGTCCCTTACGGCCACCCTGGAAATCAATAAAGTATGGATTTCCTTCTTTGTCAAGCATGATATTTCTCGCCTGGAAGTCACGATAGAGGAAACAGTTCATCGGTTCAGAAGTCAGATCCTTGGCAAAAAGTCGGAAGTTAGCTTCCAGTTTCAGTTCATGGAAATCCAGATCCGTAGGTTTCAGAAAACAATACTTGAAATAATTCAGGTCGAAGAGCACACTATCCACATCAAATTCTGGCTGCGGATAACAATTCTCCCACTCCAGTCCACGTGCCCCACGCAATTGGATGTTAGGCAATTCACGAATGGTCTTGATCAGAAGATCCTTTTCCTTCTGATTATATCTGCCACCCGCATCTCTACCCCCCTTGATGGCATCAAAAAGAGACACACTACCCAGGTCTGTCTGAATATATCGGAGTTCATCATCGCTGACAGCTAAGATTTTCGGCACAGGCAATTGCCTGAGATTGAAATGATTAGCTAAATACACGAACGCATGATCCTCGTCACGGCTGGTACCGATGACGCCCACCACCGTTTCACCACTTTGCTGGGTAATACGGAAATACTGGCGATTACTCCCCTGTCCAGCCAACTTAACCACGTTGGCAGGTTCTTCACCCTTCCATTGCTTATAGAGTTCTATTAACTTTTCCACCCTTGATTATTTCTATGTTATTTGATCAAAATTCACGCAAGAGCCAGTCCCGGGCTACTCGTCCTCATCATTCTCTTGCAGTTTACGACGCTTACGCTTATCATCTATTTGCTGGGCGAAATTATCCCCCACAAAAAGAATCAACAACACACCCAAAGTAGCAAGGAAAGAATTCAGAGAAGTCATTCCCAATGCAACCTTAGTAATATATATCAGTCCACCTATCACGATCAGGAAGACCAGCATTTTTTTCCAATCAATATTTCTCATGCTGCAAAGTTAATACTTTTTGCGGAAAACACAAAGGAAAACGAAAGAAAAGGGCACAAAAAAAAATCGGATGTCTCACGACAACCGATTTCCAAAAAACAAACTACTTAAAAACTAATCTACTAAAACAAATCAAAAAAAATATCTTTGTCGGCTCAAAGCCGATACTTTTCTTTTCACGTTGCAAAGATACACAAAATATCAATAACGTGCAAGTATTTTTGCAGAAAAATGCAGCAAGAAGTGCTAAAATACCTAAAAATAGGGATAATTCGTAAGAATCATCCCCATTTTGTTATTTGTAGTTTACATTTTTAGCTACTTAAATGCAGTTTCTGATATTTGCCGCATCATCTACCGTGAAATGCTTCCTATGCAGAAAAATACATCTTCAGCAGAAAAATACGTCTTTTTCTGTCAGACACTGCTTTTTCTATCAGATGCTTTTTACATCATGCCACCCATACCAGGTGCAGCAGCTGGTGCAGCAGGAGCTGGCTCAGGTTTATCAACCAACACGCACTCTGTAGTCAAGAAAAGACCAGCGATAGAAGCCGCATTCTCCAAAGCCACACGCTCTACCTTAGCAGGGTCAACGATACCAGCCTGACGCATATCCTCGTAAACATCCTTGCGGGCATTGTAACCGAAGTCACCTTCACCCTCGCGTACTTTATTAACAACTACAGAACCCTCGCCACCTGCGTTAGCAACAATCTGACGGAGAGGCTCCTCGATGGCACGCTCAACGATGCGGATACCCGTAGTCTCATCAGCGTTATCACCCTTCATATCCTTCAAAGCCTCAAGAGCACGGATATAAGTAGTACCACCACCAGCAACGATACCTTCCTCGATAGCAGCACGAGTTGCGCAAAGAGCATCATCTACACGATCCTTCTTCTCCTTCATTTCCACCTCAGAGTTGGCACCTACATAGAGGACAGCCACACCACCGGCGAGCTTAGCCAGACGTTCCTGAAGTTTCTCCTTGTCATAAGAAGACTTAGTATTCTCAATCTCGTTCTTGATCTGAGCTACACGATCCTGGATGTTAGCTTTCTCGCCATGACCATTCACAATCGTAGTATTATCCTTGGTGACAGTAACCTTGTCAGCAGAACCGAGCATATCCAATGTAGCCTGTTCCAACTTCAAGCCCTTCTCCTCAGAAATAACAACACCACCAGTCAAGATAGCAATATCTTCCAACATAGCCTTACGACGGTCGCCGAAGCCTGGAGCCTTCACAGCACAGATTTTCAAACCGCCACGCAAACGGTTAACAACCAAAGTAGTCAAAGCCTCAGAATCAACATCCTCAGCGATAACCAACAAAGGACGACCACTCTCAGCAGCAGGCTGGAGAATTGGCAAGAACTCCTTCAAGTTAGAAATCTTCTTATCATAAAGAAGGATGTATGGGTTATCCATTACACACTCCATCTTGTCAGCGTCTGTCATGAAGTAACCGCTCAAGTAACCACGGTCGAACTGCATACCCTCAACAACACCAATATTGGTATCACGGCTCTTGCTCTCCTCGATAGTGATGACACCATCCTTAGAAACCTTGCGCATTGCGTCAGCCAAGAGCTTACCAATCTCAGCATCATTGTTGGCAGAAACAGTAGCCACCTGCTCAATCTTATCGTAGTTGTCATCTACCTGTTCAGCATGCTCCTTGATGAAAGCAACGACAGCAGCCACAGCCTTGTCGATACCACGTTTCAAGTCCATAGGATTAGCACCAGCAGTAACGTTCTTCAAGCCCTCAGTCACGATAGCCTGAGTCAGGATAGTAGCAGTAGTAGTACCATCACCCGCATCATCACCAGTCTTGCTGGCAACACTCTTAACGAGCTGAGCACCTGTATTTTCAAACTTATTCTCCAACTCTACCTCCTTAGCAACGGTAACACCATCCTTAGTAATCTGAGGAGCACCAAACTTCTTTTCGATTACCA
>ERZ1035048.393-NODE-393-length-13830-cov-12.451760_pt1 | contig 13830 bp, 10 predicted proteins | sample MGYA00520587_ERZ1035048 | MGnify/ENA primary metagenome ERZ1035048 (study PRJEB33766, sample SAMN09781693) | gut metagenome | biome: gut microbiome | host: Homo sapiens | place: Madagascar | study: EMG produced TPA metagenomics assembly of the PRJNA485056 data... | reverse complement strand
GATTCTCATCTTAACGACATCGTAAACGAACTGAAGAAATATGGTACAGTAACTGTAGATTCAGATATGTGTATCATCTGCGTTGTAGGTGATTTGGACTGGAGCAACGTTGGCTTCGAGACCATCGCTACCGATGCGATGAAGAACATTCCTGTACGTATGATTTCTTACGGTGGTTCTAACTACAACATCTCATTCCTCATCAGAGAGAAAGATAAGAAGCAGGCATTACAGAACTTGAGCAACGTATTGTTCGAGAAGTAATGTAAGTGAAGAACGAAGAGTGAAGAGTGAAGAATTCTAATGTAATGCTTCCTGTCCACTCTTCGTTGGATATTCTGACTTAACCATAAGTTGGATTTTCTAATTTGACTATAATAAGATATTAACAATAAGGATAAGCGAAATGAAAGGTACATTTCCGATAGATAAGTTTCAGGAGATACAGACTCCGTTCTACTATTACGACACCAATGTGTTGCGCCAGACATTGAAAACCATCAATGAAGAGGCTGGCAAGCACGAGGGATTTGAAGTGCACTATGCCGTAAAGGCAAATGCCAACCCTAAGGTGCTCAATATCATCTGTCAGGCTGGTTTAGGAGCCGACTGTGTGAGCGGAGGAGAAATTCAGGCTGCCATCAAAGCCGGATTCCCAGCCAGCAAGATTGTTTACGCTGGTGTAGGCAAAAGCGATTGGGAAATCAACCTCGGATTGGAGAAAGGCATCTTCTGCTTCAATGTAGAGAGTATTCCGGAGTTGGAAATCATCAACGAACTGGCTGAAAAACAGAATAAGATTGCGCAGGTTTGTTTCCGCATCAATCCGGATGTCGGCGCCCATACCCATGCCAACATTACAACAGGCTTGGCTGAGAACAAGTTTGGTATCGCCATGCGCGATATGGAGAGCGTGATTGAGGAGGCTTTCAAGATGAAGAACATCAAGTTCCTGGGTCTGCACTTCCACATTGGTAGTCAGATACTTGATATGGGAGACTTCGAGGCTCTCTGTAACCGCATCAACGAGTTGCAAGACCAGTTGGAGGCTCATCACATCGTTGTAAAGAATATCAATGTAGGCGGTGGATTGGGCATCGATTACAACCATCCAAACCGTGTGCCGATCCCAGATTTCAAGGATTATTTTGATACATACGCTAAGAAACTGAAGTTACGCGATGGTCAGAAGCTTCACTTCGAGTTGGGTCGCGCTGTAGTGGGTCAGATGGGTTCTCTCATCACCAAGACACTCTATATCAAGCAGGGCACAGCCAAGCAGTTTGCCATTGTGGATGCAGGAATGACCGACCTTATCCGTCCAGCTCTCTATCAGGCTTACCATAAGATTGAGAACATCTCAAGCGATGAACCTGTAGAAACTTACGACGTAGTAGGTCCTATCTGCGAATCAAGCGATGTCTTCGGCAAGGCTGTCGACATCAATAAAGCCCATCGCGGCGACCTCATCGCCCTCCGCTCAGCCGGAGCCTATGGTGAGATCATGGCGAGCCAGTATAACTGTCGCCAGTTGCCAAAGGGGTATATTACAGAAGACTTTTAATATAGTTGAAAGTTTAAAAGTTAAGAGTTTATAGGATTCTCCTTTCTCTAGCTTTCTATATTACGAGAAAAAGAATATGATGATCATTAGTACAACTACTATAATAGCAGGCGCAGTGGTGGTTTTATTGGCGGTTCTCGGATCGCTGATAAATCCATTTCTGCGCTCGTTGCGCTTTCAAAAAACAGAAACGGCTGAGAATCAACCTCCTGTCAGCATACTCATTACCGCACACGATAATCTTGCTGAATTGGAGAGGAATCTCCCTATGTTCCTGCGTCAGCAGTACGCTGCCGACTATCAGGTAATCGTAGTCTGCCAGAGTACAGATGGCGAGACACAGGATTTTCTGAAGCGAACAGCAGCCGAGAACCCTCATCTGTATTATACTTACATTCCTGAGAGTTCACGCTACATGAGCCGCAAGAAATTGCAGATTACACTGGGTGTGAAGGCAGCCAAACATGAATGGATTATTCTGACAGAACCTAATTGCCGCCCAAGCAACGACAAGTGGCTGCAAACCATGGCACGTCAATGTCAGGACCCTAACCATCTGGTATTGGGATATGTAGCCCTTGATGAGGAAACCAAGAGCGTACGCCGTTTCGACAGCATCCGCAAGGCTTACTATGTTTTGCGCCGTGCCCAACAGACCTACGGCTATCGCAGTCACATGCCAAACGTAGCTTTCCGCAAGAGCGACTTCATGAAGGAACAGGGCTATCAGGGCAACCTGGAATATGTTCGCGGCGAATACGATTTTCTCGTCAACAAGTATGCACTGTGCGGAGATACTGCTACAGAACTGGATTGCGATGCATGGCTCATCCGCGAAGCACCATCGAACAAGAGCTGGCACAATGCCCACCTCTATCTGCAGGCTTCACGCAAGAGTTTGGAAAGAGCCGGTTCCATGCGAACCCTCATGTTCTTCGACCATCTCATGCCACATCTCAGCCTGATAGCAACACTGGCCGTTGCAGCCTACTCTATCCTCATGAAGAATTGGATTCTTACAGGATGCGCAGGTTTCAGTTTCCTCCTGCTGTTCATCGTGAGAATGCTGATAGCCAACAAGGCCATCAGACACTTTGATGACGGAATAGCGATGTTCAAACTGCCATTCTTCGAATATGGAATCATCTGGAGAAATCTGGCTACCAAATTGCGCTATTGGCGGGCTGACAAAAACGATTTCACTTCTCATAAACTCTAAACAGGGTAAAAAGGAAGTAACAGTCTATCAGAATAATAACAGTTAAAAATAACCGACAGAACGATGAAAGTATATTTGTTCATTTCCAACCATAAGAAGTTGCTGAAGATGTATCTTCCATACATCGAAGCCTTGAATAAGCAGCTCGACATCACCAACAACCTGGTTGATGCCGACATTGTGTTGATTATAGGAGCATGGACATGGCAGGGAGCCCAGATAGCCAAGAAAGCAAAGCAGATGGACATTCCCTACATCGTTTGTCCACTAGGTGATATTTCTGAGAGAAACTGCAAGAACCCTTACTTGAAGCGTTCACTGCAACAGTCTATGTATCAGAAAGTCATGTACGCCAAAGCCAACCTCATAGTAGCTACTACCCCTATGGAGAAAAACTATCTGGAAAAGAAAGGTTGGAACAAGCGCATCGCCCTGATTCGCTATGCAGGCTACAGTCATCTTACCAACACTGAAGCCATGATGCAAAACTGGCAGGAGACGGATGAGGAGACGCTGGCAGTCTTCGAGCAGCAAAAGGCAGAAGCCATCGCTGCCCAGACCAAGCAGGCTATCATCGCACAGATCATGCAGATAAAAAGCCGCATGCCGCATCAGAATATTCCGCAAAAATATCTTGACGATTTACACACTCTGCTCTATGCTGATGATTATGATGAGGATGCTATCAAGCAAGAACTGGCAGAGAAGAAACTCTCTTCCTATGCCGCCTCCGTTTTCCAGACCATGACAGATAAAACAGGACTCACAGAAGGCTTCATGCCGATTCCTGCCAAAAAGGGCAGAAAGAGTAAAGAGATTCTGAAATTTGTGAAATAAAAAAGATTCTGAAGTTTGCGAAACAAGAAGAAATGAACTTAGATAGAATAGAACAGCAGGCTGGTCATCTGCCAGCTTACCAGATAGCCGACTCTGTCAATGAAGCATTGATGGAGTCGGCTAACCTTGTTATTACAGCTCCTCCTGGAGCCGGTAAATCTACCCTCCTCCCGCTCACCATTCTGCGGGGCATGAGTGATCAGGCACTGGAAGGTTTCATCCATGATCATCTTAAAAGTCAGGGTAAGATTCTGATGCTCGAACCGCGTCGTCTGGCAGCGCGCCAGATTGCCGAACGGATGGCGCAGATTCTGGGAGAACCCGTGGGAAGAACCATCGGCTATCGGGTAAGATTCGAAAGCAAGGTTTCGGATGAAACACGAATCGAAGTCCTTACCGAGGGCATTCTCACCCGAATGCTGGTCAATGATGCTACACTCGAAGGCGTTTCGTGCCTCATCTTTGATGAGTTTCATGAGCGCAGCATCAATTCCGACCTGGCGTTAGCGCTGGCCCGGCAAACACAGGAAATCATCCGCCCCGACCTGAAGCTCATTATCATGTCAGCAACCATCGATGCTTCTATCATCTGCCAAGCACTTCAGGCTCCGCTTATCGAGAGTAAAGGCAGAATGTTTCCGATAGAAACCATTTATGCAGACCACGACATCGACAGATATCAGGTAGCGCAGGAAATGGCAGCCACTATCTGTCAGGCTTTCAGAAACCAGGAAGGTGACATTCTTGCCTTTCTGCCGGGACAGGGAGAAATCATGAAATGTGAAGAACTGCTTCGCTCTGCCTTATCTTCAACGGAAATCTATCCACTCTACGGTAACCTCTCGCCTGAAAAGCAGCGACTCGCAATCGCTCCTTCCAAACCAGGTGAACGAAAAATCGTATTGGCCACCCCTATCGCCGAAACTTCTCTCACCATCGAGGGGGTACGAATCGTTGTGGATTCCGGACTATGCCGAAAACTGGTTTATGATGCCCGTACAGGCTTGAGCCATCTCGAAACCGTTCGTATCAGTCAGGACATGGCTACGCAGCGAAGGGGGCGTGCGGGCAGAATAACATCAGGCGTATGTTACCGGCTTTGGACACAGACCTCGGAACATCTGATGCCAGAACAACGGCTGCCCGAAATACTGGATGCAGATCTCTCTTCGATGGTTCTCGACATTGCAGCTTTCGGCGAAAACAAACCGGAACTGCTGCCTTGGCTCACCCTTCCTCCCAAGGGCAACCTCGTATTGGCACAGCAACTTCTTATGTCGCTCAACGCCCTCACTCCTGATCATGATGCTCACGCTCTCAGTGGCAGCATCACCGCAGAAGGCAGCAGAATGGCTCAACTTCCTTGTCATCCGCGCATTGCCAAGATGATGATCAGCAGCGATTCTCCTTCAAGCCAAGCCCTTGCCTGCGACATTGCAGCTCTGCTGGAAGAGAAAGACCCGATGGGCGAAAATGAAGATTCAGACATGACGCTCCGCCTTTCTATCCTCCGTTCCGCACGCTGCAAGAAGAATCTGGGACGTTGGAACCGTATCGCTCAGATTGCCCAGGAATACAGGAAGATGCTGCGTATCAACGAAGACAACGAGCCAATTGATGCTGAGGAAGTGGGCCATCTCATCGCCCTAGCCTACCCTGAGCGCATCGCCCATGCCACCGACCATGCGGGCAACTTCAAGATGTCGAATGGCAACACGATTTTCATCGACCCGAGCGACAGCATGGCTGCAAACGAATGGCTTGCCATCGCATCACTCAACCTCGCTTCAACCTCATCATCCAATTCTGGGCAGGGACGGAAAGGAAGGGTATTTCTCTCAGCCCCCGTCAACTGGAAGAACTTACCGGCACAAACCTGTGAAAATATTTCCTGGAACAGTAAAACGCTGGAGGTAAAGATGCAGCAGGAAACACGGATAGGAGCGCTCATCATAGACAGCAAGCCGATACAGAATGCCAACCGAGAGACTGTTTCTAATATTATCTGCGAAGCTGCCAGAAAAGACGGACTCAGCATGTTCGATTGGAACGAATCGGTTCATCGGCTGCAACAGCGCGTGGCGCAAGTAGCTGAATGGCATCCGGAACTAGAGATTCCTGACCTGTCAACAGAGCATCTCCTGACAACAGCCCGAGCGTGGCTCCCTTTCTATCTCGAAGAAGGTGGTAAGATGAAGACTTCTGTTACAGAGCTGAAGAAACTCAACCTGCGCGAAATCTTATGGAACATCCTTCCTTATGAGCTTCAGCAGGAGATAGACCGCCTTGCTCCCACCCACATCCGTGTGCCATCGGGCAGCAATATCCGCATCGATTATCGCCTGGGGGCCGAAGCCCCGGTTCTGAGTGTGCGGCTTCAGGAGTGTTTCGGAATGACATCAACTCCCACTGTCGATGCTGGCAGACAGCCTCTTCTGCTTGAGTTGTTATCTCCCGGCTTCAAGCCCGTTCAGCTTACTCAGGATCTCGCAAGTTTTTGGCAAGGCACTTATTTCGAAGTCCGCAAGGAACTGAAGCGCCGATACCCTAAGCATTTCTGGCCGGAGAATCCGTTAGAGAGCCAGGCCGTGAGAGGTGTCAAACGATGATAAGAAGATGTTAGAACCCGTCAATGTAGCATAGCCTGCCATGCTTACACTCCTTAGACTCCGAGAAACTGAAAAAGTTAAAACAAAACGTTGAAAAAAATCATCTCATCGTTGGCTTTGTCAAATAAAAATAGTACCTTTGCAGCATCTTATTAATAATCATAGAGCTATGGTAGTAAAAGAAAGAAGAAAGCGAATCTATCGCAAGCGCATACCATACGGTATGCAAAACTTTGAGGATGTGATAAAAGATGATTGTTACTATGTTGACAAAACACCTTTTATCGAGGATATAGAAGAGGCTAACAAATACTTCTTCTACATTAGGCCTCGCCGTTTTGGCAAGACCCTTACCCTCTCCATGCTCGAAAATTACTATGATGTCAATAAGAAAGATGCCTTCGAGGACATTTTTGGCAAACTGTATATTGGACAAAACCCTACGCCTGAGCGCAACCAGTATTTGGTTCTTCATCTTAACTTTGCCCAAATAGTTGGCGGTTTGGACGATTATCAGCAGGGCATGGACAATTATTGCAGTATCCGTTTCAACCTTTTCGTAGATCTTTACTCTCACCTATTGCCCGAAGGTACTAAGGAAGGCTTAAATCAACAGAAAGATGCAGTTTCACAGTTGAGCTATCTTGACGGACAATGCCAAAAGACCAATCAGAAGATTTACCTCTTCATTGATGAATATGATCATTTCACCAATCAGATACTTGCCAACCAAGCGCATGAAGGCAACTATCGTCAGCAAACACATGGTGAGGGGTATCTGCGTAAGTTCTTTGATACCATCAAGGGTGCATCAGTCACAAGCTTGGGGCGTATCTTCGTGACGGGCGTCAGTCCTGTTACGATGGATGACCTGACAAGTGGTTTCAACATCGGAACCAACTATTCATTACATCCTCAGTTTAATGAGATGACAGGATTCACGGAAGAGGAAGTGCGTGAGATGTTGGAGTATTATTCCAGCGTGCTGCCTTTCAATCATACTGTAGATGAACTCATTAAAGAGATGAAACCTTGGTATGACAATTATTGCTTTTCTATCAAAAGATATGGCAAGACCACAATGTATAATTCTGTGATGGTGCTCAATTTCTTGGACAACTACATCCACAATGATTATGACATTCCTGATTCCATGATAGAAAGTAACATCCGTATCGACTATGACAAGATACGCATGCTCATCCGTCATGACAAGGAGTTTGCCCATGATGCCAGCATCATCCAGCAGTTGGTAACCAAGGGATATGTAACAGGCAAGTTGGTGGAGCACTTCCCTGCTGAGCGCATCAATGACCCAGATAATTTTGTAAGCCTGCTTTTCTATTTCGGTATGTTAACGATAGACGGAACCAGTGATGGTGACACTAAGTTTATCATTCCTAATGAAGTGGTGCGAGACCAGATGTATACTTATCTACTAAACACATACGAGGAAAACGACTTGACATACGACACCTACGGAAAAGGCAAATTGGAGAGTCGATTGGCTTATCATGGCGACTACAAAGCATACTTTGACTTTATCGCAGACAGTTTGAAGCGTTATTCTTCTCAGCGAGACAAGCAGAAGGGAGAGGCATTCGTGCATGGCTTTACCCTTGCAATGACATCCCAGAATCGCTTCTACCGTCCTATCTCAGAGTTGGATAATGATGGTGGTTATGCCGACATCTTCCTTTGTCCGTTATGTGACATCTATAAGGACATGGTAGACTCGTACATCATCGAATTGAAATATTGCAAGTCCAGCACCACCGACGAGCAGGTGAAGCAACTCTTCAAGGATGCCTCAGCGCAAATATGCCGATATGCCGATAGCGACATCGTGAGGGAGTCCGTCAAGACCACCACGCTCCATAAACTCGTTGTGATATATCGAGGAGCCGAGATGGTAGCATGTGATGAAGCCAATGAGCAATAAAAACAAAAAGCATACCACATAGGTAGCAGCCCTCGCTCTCCGAGCGTGGGCTGCATTAGAGGCAATGCCGCCGCTCGGAGAACTTCGGCTACTAGATGATGGTAATCCAGATGCTCTCGCCCCGGTCTCTCGCCGCCGTGATGGCATTGACGAGGCGATGCAGCCAGATGCGGGAGTTTACCACCATGCCTCGGAGTTTGTTTTCGCCCGGCAGGATGCAGCCCTGCGTATCATCGGGGTAGTTGCCGGCATGGATGCGGATGCCCTCAAAGCCAGGAACGCCCTGCAGCAGGGGCAGCCACTGCTTGAATCTCGGCGACTTGGTGATGAGCAGCGGATAGGTGCCCTCGGGTATGGCAGTCTTGCCCTTCATCTTCTGCGCCTTCTTCTCCGACACTCGCCCCAGGCGCACATTCTCCTCTTGGGGCAACAGGGTGATGCCCAGCAGGTTGCGCCACGTAGGCTCCAGGGTATCGCAGAAGTAGTGCTCCCCGTCCAGTTTGCCAAAATCTACCACATGACAGAAGCTGCGCTTCTGGTCCTTATTGAGCGTATAGTTCACCTTGCGCTCCACCTCCTCGTCCTTCAGGATATACATACGCCCTATGGTGTAAGTATTCTGCTTAGCTATTCTTTTGAGTACGATTTCCATAATTGTTTCTATTTAGATTCTTTTTTGAGAAAACATAGCTTGCGATAAAAACTGTAATTACCGTAATTGTAATTGCAATGGCTGTTATCAGCTTTGTCATTACCGGCATTAACGCCTTGTTCGCCTGTCTCCACTTTCACGATATACTTTCTGAACACCCAGGTGGCTATCATCCGTCGAGTGCCCTTGGTATCCAGCCCCAAGTCGCTTCTCAACTGCTCAGCCTGCTGATAAGAGAACTCATTTGGCAGAAGTTGCAGCATATTGGAAGGCCCTCTTTTGCTCGACTTCACTCCCTCCTGCTCCGACTTCACGATAGCATCTCGGAAGAATCTCATCTTGCAGTACAGGTCATACTGCTCGCTCCAGCGCACAAACTCCTCTATCTTGGATTCCCATTGGCAACCATTCGCCACATAGAGCACGCAAGCCTTCAGATAGGCAATGACATTGGCTCTGAACGAGAGGTTCTCGTAAACCCTGTCTTGGCTCATACGGGCAAAGTCGGCATTCTCCTCTTTCAGCTTCTGTGCCAAGGCGAAAGCCTCAGGGCAATTGATAGTACCAGAAGCCATGTTAAGATGCTCGATATAGGGTTTTAAGTTCTCTCTGAATGTGTCATCGTATGTGCCATAGACAGGTATCTCGGCTCCTATCTCACGCTCTGGGATAGTACAGAAGTTGATTCTAGAGATAGGACCATCGGTCAATACCTTGGAGAAATATCGGATACCCTTGTTGATGGTGGTCGAGGCATTCCAGTTAAATCGGATGGTTACTCGCTCCGTAACGCTCTGCGTGCCCACTCGGGTTTGTCCATATTGATTACCAGGGTCGAAGGCGAGGCACATGATACGAAACTGCTGGTTGCCAATGCCCCTTAGGTTATCAAACTGGTCTATCTCGTTGAGAGCAGTATAGAGGAAATGCTCCTGCGCCTCGGCGGTACGCATCACGAAGGCAGGGTTGGTCATATCGGCGTCTATCTCCTGGATCACGAGGTTTTCAGGTCGCTTACGCTTATCCTTGTTAGCACCTTTTCTTGTCACCTCATCCTTCCACTCCTTCTCTCGTTTCAGGTTATCTTTGTCTCGTTTTCTGATGTCTTCCATAATCAGGTTGATAGGCATCTGCACGCAGTTCTTTCCTGCGCCCGTACCAGCTAAGAGACAACACATTAGCGTAGCCTCATGCTCCACATTGTCGATGTAATTAAAATAGGTGCGGCAGAGGTGGGTGGCTAGCGGAGGAAAGATGGCATGGGCTACGGCAGGCTTATAGATATCCGGTGTCTGAGACACGAGGAGCTCCACGAGCTTAGGCAGCTTCTTCGGCATCTCGGGCGGAGCGGGGTAATCATCTTCGGAACTTTGAACATTGAGGTTTGAACTTTGAACTGTTTGATTACCTGCACTTGCGCCTTGAATTCTTAATTCTTCATTATTAATTCTTAATTGATTAGCCTGAGTCTCCGCCTGCGCATTGATGCGGATCACATCTCTAGAGAATGGCTTCGAACTGTCTCCATATTTCTCATAGAAGTCATGGATCAGCTGCTGGCAGTCACGCTCTTGGGCGAAGCTAGGCATCTTCACTGCCACCACTCTTCTCAGCTCTTCCTCACTCATCACCCTGCTCGCTCCTGCGCTCATAATGGCTAGCAATGAGGAGTGGCGAGAGCCCTCGGTATCGATATTCACATTCTTCAGTCCTGCCGACTCCGCGAAGAGGTCGAAGGCTATCAGGCTCTTCTCGCTGGCGGTACCAGAGGTTGGTAATCCGTCAGGAATATTTTGTTGAGTGTTGAATGTTGAGTGTTGAATGTTGAATGGTTGGGCAGGCTGGTTAGCCTTGCCTCTGCCGTCGATGGTGAGACCACGCTTCAGATAAGCCTCTCTGCGAGCCTTCAGCCCATCGGCAGGAAGCACGGCATACCAGTCCTTGGAGCGATAGATCTCCGAGTCCTGATCCGTGATAAAGAGGATTCTCTCCGGGGTGAAGCAACTCTCATCGCAGGGCACGCCAAGTGCCTTACAATACGCTCTCTGCGTCTCCTCGATAGTCATACCTATCGGCATTCGGATGTCGATATGCAGCTTCTTTCTCGCCGAGTATTCCAGATGCAGTAGCATTCCCTTCCAGATGGAGTCGCTGCAATTCAGCTGCCTTGCCATTTCGATGGCGATACCCACCAGTTCCTTATCGTCGATGTCGATGGTGGTCTGGAAGAGAAAACTCGTAGGGTCAGCATCCTTCTGCGAGCGATGATTCTTGAGGAATCGGCTGTAGTGGCCGCAGCGGAAGGGCATCAGCCCCTTCAGCTTGTCATTGCCCCCACGTATCTGCTCCACCATATCGTGGAGCCAAGGCTGAGCTATCAGCTTGTCATATTCAGCCAGGGGCAGGCAGCTGGCGCTGCCCTTATTGCCCCCACGCTGAGGATTCATTGCAATAAAGTGGTTCATGCTTAATTATACATTATTAATTATACATTATCTATTACTCCTTATAGTCCTCCCACTCCACATTTTCCTTGAAGGGCTTGATAGCCTTCACCATCTCCTGGTGCTCACCCTTGAGGCAGCGCAGAATCTCCGCCTTGCTCATGTCCTTGGAGAAGGCATAGTTCACCTGCACGGTTCGCTTGCTAGTGCGCACCACCCCGTGCTTGGTCTTGAGAATCTCCGTGAAGGGCTTCTCTCGCTTGCCCTGCACATAAGGCTTGAAGTCCACCCAGTCGCCTCGCCCATTCTCGCCACCCGAGAATATCATCCTGCCCCTGATCACCTGCGGCTTGTCACTGATTACCTCCGTCTCGTTCCATGGCGCCTTACGCACTGATACGTTACCATTCTCCTCGGTGATCACAGCACCGTCCACCTTTACTGCATTAAGCAGCTTCTTGCTAGTTGCTTTCTTCATAACTTTGTAATGTATTAAAAGATTGAGAACCCGCAATACGCAAAGTCCCCGCAACCAGACGCGCTGTGCATCTGATTACGGGGACAAAGGTACTAAGAAGTAAAATGTTATCTTTATAACAGTTATATAATATTATACGATTATATAAGCTATAAGTATCTGAATATCAAGAGATATATTCCAATAAAATTCTTCGAATATTTTTTGCCTCATTACACCAGGCATTATAATTACTAAACTGTGATATGTTATTGCTCACCGATGCTTTAGCCACACCTTCGATATGCGAAGCATTCAAGAATAGGGCTTGAAAAGGTTTCCACATGATAGTATTGTTAGCAGGGTGCTTCACTCCCAGAATATCGGCTACGATATACACCATATATCCATACTCAGCCTGCGTACGATCCCATACATACCAAGAGCCCACAGTATGAATATACTTATGTTCTGCCAGTGTTTTCCATATCAGGGCAGCCTTCTCAGTCTTGAGTCTGGGGTCCACCTTGATTTCCTGGTCTCCTTTAAGATTTTGGGTACTAGCAGCTGTATTCTGCAAAAAATCACTCACCTGCGCATTGCTACCAATGACTACAGAGCAATTCAGTATGGTTACTCCACCAGTCAGAATTGCCTGGGCAAAAATTTCTTCTAACGACATTTTCCTTTTCTTGTTAGAATGTTAATGATAAAGAACAAGTCACGTTTACCTATCGTTGGGGAAAGGACTTCTAGCAAACGGTGTCCGCACACAACCTTGTTGCATATGGTAGACTTTAAGGCAAATGATCTTCGCCCAATCGGATATGAATCTTCATAAGGATGTTGGAAATTTATTAGTGTTACATTATATAATTATAGGTAGTTACACCAAATCAGCTACTATTCCTTCACTATTTGGCGCAAGTCTATCCCATCTTTAGCTAGGTTAAGAACATACAGAGCCTTACACCCGAATATTCTCTCAAAATCCTTTTCTAGGTCTAAAATGTCATGAAGCTTTTGCTTTTTCTCCAAGCTCTCAGGCTCAGCTTCCACTTTTCTTCTATACACTTCTATATAATAAGCCACCACCCACACAAGTTTATCCAGTGTGGCAGCAGATGCGGCATCCTCCTTCTGTTGCACATTTCTGATGGTCACATAATCCATACCAAAGTCAGCCTTTGCCTCTGCATATTTCAAGATACCAACAGCTATCAAAGTGTCGAGAAATCCACTCAACTCTTTGACAACCGCACCCTTCAGAAGAAGTCTATATTTTCTTCTCTTATTGCCTGTATTCTTTTGTTGATTAGCCATATTACAATATTATTACGATACGAAGTTCGTAATAATATTGCTATCAGCCAAATTTTATTCTTATATAGAAATCCGAATATTCGATAGTAATATTAACTTTTTTTGTTTTTTTGTTACATTTAAAATATCAAAAAGTAAAAGTTTTTTAGTTTAAGCTAGAGAGCAAGCACCCTTGCCCTCTAGCCTTCTACTTTTTGGAAAATTTACGGTAGATGTGCTCGGTACATTGTCGTTAATCCTTTATAAAGTACCCATCTCTCCACCGGTGGAACGACATCCGTGTAGCCATTTCCAAAACATAACTAACTTGTCCACTTGCCTTTTGGCATGGCTCTTCAACATCCGTGAGCCAATTCTTTGTTACGATGGTTGGTAACGATGGTTACTTTACGTTATTCTTGTCGGTCAGCCTAACAACTACGTCTTGTGATGTTCAAGACTTCATCATATTGTCCCGAAGGCTTCGCACCCAGTCGTTGCCAACTACGCACGCTTCGGTAGGCTACTCTTAACGGAATAAGAGGTTCTTTAGTTTCAAAGAACAATTACTTGTACGACTTCACGTCGCAATTTGGGTGCAAAGATAATGAAAAATTTTCATTATTTCTGAATAACAGCCAGTCCAATCGCCAGCATTTTGTAAGTTGGATATACAACATAAATCTATAACGACAGGAGAACAAATAGATACTCAAAAACTATTAATACTTCAATGAAAATAGAAATTGATTTTGATATGGGTTACGAGACGAATATTCCTTGGATTGAGGCAATCTGAGGCTT
>ERZ1035048.390-NODE-390-length-13936-cov-5.006556_pt1 | contig 13936 bp, 29 predicted proteins | sample MGYA00520587_ERZ1035048 | MGnify/ENA primary metagenome ERZ1035048 (study PRJEB33766, sample SAMN09781693) | gut metagenome | biome: gut microbiome | host: Homo sapiens | place: Madagascar | study: EMG produced TPA metagenomics assembly of the PRJNA485056 data set... | reverse complement strand
TTGATGTTTGTTTCCATTGTTTTTGTTTTTATATTGTTTGTGTATTAATGTTTTCTTTTCTTGGTGAGCGTCCTCATATACGCCCTGCGCTCTTGGCGAGTCATACCGTCCATTTTGATTTCTTATATCTCGACAGCTTCTCTATATCTTTTCAACTCTTCCAATGAAAAAACTTGCTGTTTTGATAACTCGTTACTAATCTGCTTTACTCTTTCTATATCCATAGCTTGTTATTTGATTAGTTCGAACTCATAGACGAAGACGTAAGGGTTGGATTCCCATGTTCCTTTGCCTGATATTTTATCTATTAGAGCAGCGTAGGCTTCACGTGGCGTTGGTGACAACTCAAACTTTAATGCTGTGCCCTTGATGTAAGAGAATCCCCACATATAGTTATGTACATCTGGATATTTCTGTATGCCTTCAGCTATACAATCCTCGTCGCTAATGTCCTGCAAACGCTCAACGCGAATATTGGTAATGCGGATACGGTGGGGCATTATATCAGCCTTGACAAACATCTTGTTTGCTAAACCACCCGAAAGAAGCAGTTTTTCTATTTCTTCCAAGTCGCAGACCAAGTTAGGTATAATTCCATTGTAGTGTTGCGCTACAGCAATCTCCTCACCTATCTTGTAACGTGACTTAGCAACAACAACTTTTCCGTTTTTGAAAAAAAGTTTGTTTCTTTCATTGTTTTTTAATCCAATACAAGTATTGGGAAATTTAACATAATCTGCATAAGCTATTCGCCTGGTCTGCGTTTTGCGCTTTGCAAGCACGGCTCTGGTGAGTTCGTACTTGTCGTTGAACATGATTTTCTTCATCTTTTTTAAATTTTTAAGTTTGCGTTCCTGCCCAAAGCCCAAAGGAGGTGTTGAAGTTCATGAATATATTCTATGTAACGTATATGACATTCCATTGCATGCCAGTTTCTTTTTATAATTACATCGAAAACCTTACCATAAGGACGCAAAACAAGAATAATACCACGGTGAATCCGTTTATTATAGGTAACAACCTCCTCGTTTAAGTAATCAAATTCATTCTTTTTGAGGATTTCGGGGGTAAGGGGATGGGGTCGATTTTGCTACACAATACTCCCCACGGCCATCTGACGTTTGGAATGGGTTTAAGACCAATACTGCCTTCATTTTCTTTGAATAGGGGTGTGGAACGTACTTCTGATACTTTTCCTATAGTACCTTGTTCTAATGAGCAGTTCTCGTTAACGATTACGAGGTCTCCTATTCTTAGGTCTTCCGCTTTAATCATTTTCCACCTCCTTTCGTCAGCAAGTCTTCAATGTAGCACCACTTAATGATGTTGTTCTCCGTAACGTGATTCTGCCAATCTACTTTGGGTTGTTTCCTGTCTGCTTCATAACAGATTTCGCCCTCATGTAGCCATTGGGTGATTATGAACTTATGTTCTTCTGGTTCTTCTTTTGCTTTATGCCAAATAGCATTCTTGAACCATTCAATACCATCTTTAAACGATGCGCGACACGCATCTTCCCTAACCAAGATACTACGGCACGGCTTGTATTTATCAGCATTCAGAATTGCTGCTTTTATGATTTTATTTTCGTCTATCATACTATTCTGCTTCAGTTATGTTGATTTTAATCTGAACTTTATTAGTTGCTTCTTCGTCCATTACGGTTTTTGTCAGATTATAGAGGTATTGACCAAGACGCTGATAAAGATTGTCTTTGCCTTGCTTATCAACGTTGTGTGTAAATTCTATAACCTCTAAGTATTCTCCGAACTTGAAGATTATGCCATTATCGGCTTCATTTATTGTTAATACGGTTTCCATAATGTTTTATGTTTTTATATGTTAGTATAACCTTGCTCTACTGTCAGACATATCATCCATGGTCTTCACACGAAACCATTTCTTTGGACGATTCTTGTTAGCGTAAACACTAAAGATGGATATATACTTGTGACAAGCAAGATGTAAAGGACTGATACAGCCACCAAACAGCTCGGAACTTTGTTCTTTGCAACCATTTTTAATTGCGTTGAACGATATGCAGTTCTGGCAAATGGGGGGGTATGAAATCTTCCCATAGTTATTTCTCCTTGTATGGATCTGTTGTGCCAAGGAGGTGTTCGTTGCCTTCGTAGGGGATGCACTGATTATAGCAAGATTTTAAACAGAAATATTTATAGCAAACATCCTTCTTGCAATGAGAGAAGAAATTTATTTTCCATTCTTGTCCGTCATCATCCCTTACTAACACCTTGTCAAACGGTTTGAAAGGACACGTGGGCTTTACTGGCTCCGCTTTTACAGGTTCTATTTGCTGTGTTTCGGAGAACTTACTCCAGTCTCGCATTTTTTGTGATGGAAATATCACACATTCAGTATTGGGTATCCCAAAAAAAGTTCCATCTTTGCTAAAGGAAGCTTGATTATTCTTGAGTTTGCATTCTTCATTTACAATTTCCGTAACTATTGGAAACATCAAATCGTTGTTAATAGTTTTTAATTCAACCTCGCCATATAGAGGTGAATATAGTTTTGTGCCTTTCGGACAATCACGGAGTATTTCTGCTATGTTGATGTTATTGTTCATTGTTGTATGTTTTTTAATTGCGTAGAAAATGTACTTTTACTAACTTGTGTATTGCCCGAGGCTGCGACTTGCGAAAGCTTTCGATAAAACGACGCTCGAGTTCATCATGAAACACAGGACGGTCGTACTTAGAAACAAGGATTTCAGCACGAACGCGCTGACCATTGTCGAAAGTGAGGATGGCTGTGCGCTTTTGGGGTATAAACAGATTGTTGCTCATAAGGATTATTTTTTGAATTTCTTATAAATTGTTCCTTCTGGTCCTGTTATTGTAACATACGCTTTATACCCGTGTTTTTTACCTTTTCTTATCAGATTATGATAATTTATCAGTATGTTCTGATTACACTTCTTGTACAAAAATATATTATACAAAGACATTGGGAGCTTGTCAAAGCAAGCAGCTATTGTCTTTTTTCTTAGTCTCTTTTTCATTTTGCACTCCTTTCTGATTCTACTACACACGATAATTGTTCTACTTGGTTCTGTAATTCCACCTGCTTCTTGAGAGAATTGTCACGTTCAGCTCTCGCATTCGATATGCAAACAAAGCTTACAGTAACAGATACTACTACTACAGCACCCATGCACAACCAGGGTAACTGATGAACAAAACTATTTACTTCTCGACAGACACCTTTTACGAATGCCCAACCATACTTTACTGCGTATAATCCAGCTTCCTTAGTTGTGGCATTGTCAGCAAAGTCTATTTTTGTTATCATAATTAATCCTCCAATTTCTTTATGTCTTGATACTCGTAATACAGTATGCGCTTCTTTGCTGATCGTGTTCCATCATTTTTAGGTGGGTTCACGTAAATGGTGAAATGACCATTCGGTGTTACACCGTCCGGCAATGTAGGACATATATCATGTATCCAAAACACCTCTTTTGTTTTGCTGTTAATACACTTATCGTCTTTCTTGTATGGTAAGCTTTTGATGTCTTCATTTACAAGTCTTATAATGTTCTCGTTGATAATTCTTCTATCAGCAAGTAAACCGATGATTTTGTTATTCATAATTTTTAATATTTATAGATTGTATCGTTTTGTTATTATTTACTTTGATGTTTATAGGAGTATCTTCTTTGAAGTATTCCCATGATGTATATTCTTCTTTCATAATTTTATGTATTTAAAAGGTTGGTCCACTTGATTCATACTCGCTATCGATAAGGTACTTGTCGTTTGGTTCGTACTCGTCTTCTTCCTCGTACTCTTCGTCATCAATGCCATCATCGTAGCAGTAAGGGTCGTTATCGCCATAATAGCCACCATTGGCGTAGAATGCTTTCCAGTCTATCATAGTAATTCAAATTGCCAAATGGTACATTCTACTGCTGCTCGACTAACTCCTGTGCATACTTTCCTCATAGCAACGTTTACATCGCCACGAATAAAGATTTTTTGACCCCTTACAAGACGTTTATCTGAAGAACATTCTCCTTTCTTCTTGCAATAGATTACCATGGACTTGTCTAATCCGTTCTTATCAATACCTCTTTTTACATCGACTGGGAACATGATTTCTTTTTTGTTATCGGCTGAAATGCCAAACTTAGCATCCTCAGTTATTGTTCCTGTAAATTCAAGTGCTATCATATGTTTGATTGTTTAGTGAAATATTTGAATAAGTATGTATATTTCAGCTATGAATATTGCTGTCATTATACAACCGGTAATAGTATCTATGTTGTACTTCATATGCTTGACCTCCAAAATTTTAATAGTTCTAAACCTGTGTAGTATTTCCGTTTTGTTGCTTTACGGATGCCACATTTTAATAAACCTCCTTTGGTATAATTCAATATTGAGTTTCTGTGAACTCCCAATATCTTTGCAGCTTCTGCTATGCTGTAGCGTGACGTTGCATTTACTTCTGGTTCTATTGCAGTAATCATATTAATCTTCGTTTTGTAGTTTTGAATACTCTTTATCTAAAGCATTTAATTCATTAACGAAGTCTTTTGCAGCTTCTTTAATCTTTGTTAGTGCGTCAGTATTTGAAAGGAGAACGCCTACTTCCATATAAAAGTTTGCTTCTGTTCCAAGACTTTTTCCAGAGAATATTTCAAATGAACCTGTTGCTCTTATACTTGTTGTGAAAGACTCTTCTTCCCGTTTTGTCTGGGCTTTCCATACCAATTCTAACATTGTATTTCTTTCTCTGTCAAGAGAAATTGTTATTTTGGCTCCTTTATAAGTCGAATCTACACATTCGACTTTCCAATTGGTGTCTCTCAATATTGCAGAAACTCTCTGTGAGCATTTTTCAAATGTTTCATTTGACTTGTTCATCAACTCGTTGTTCATTTCAGTATTCATAATCTTTAATTTTTAATTGGTTCAACATGTAGGTAGCTGGTTTAGTCAACCTTACTACCTTATTTCTATATGCAAAGGTACTAATATATCTGCATATATGCAAATATACTAATAGATATTTTGTATATTTATAGTTAATAATACTAAATTTCTAACATATGTCACCAATATTATTTCTATTTTTGCAAGAAAAGACATGATAAACTTAGAGCAAATTTTTTCGCAGAAAGATGTTTCTGCAATTATCGGTGCACTTAAGGAGCGTTCAATAGATGTTCCAAGTTGGAGTAAACTAATTACAGAGTATGACCAAAACCTTCATGAAATTGTTACTGATAAAACAGGTAGACAAGACAAACAGCTTCCTGGCGGTATAGTGGAAAGGGCGGCACGAATACCAATAGGATTGGAAAAGCTTCTTACACGAAGAATTTCAGAATTTACATTAGCTATTCCGGTCAAGCGTATATACCATTACTATAGTAAGGATAAAACTCTTAAAGCGATAGCTGATGCTATAGAAAAAATCTATACAATAGCCCATATTGATGCCGAAAATATGAAACGTGCTAATTGTTTCTATGCTTCTTGTGAAATGTTCACTCTTTGGTATACACAACGCAAGAAAAATAGGCTTTACGGATTTGATAGTGAATACAAGCTTAAATGTAGAACATTTTCACCAATGGACGGTGTGAAGATATACCCTTTATTTGATGAATATGAAGATTTGTTGGCACTTTCTTTTGAATATGAGAAGAAGGTGGCTGACACGACTATGACGTTCTTTGAGACCTTTACTGCTACAAGGCACTATAAATGGAATTTGTCCTCCGAAGATAAGGCTAAAGGATGGCAAATCATACAGAATGATGAGATTACCATTGAGAAGATTCCTGCTGTATATTGGTATCGACATGAGCCATGTTGGGAAGGGTTAAAGCCTTTACGTGAGAATATTGAGTATACTCTTTCACGCAATAGCGATGTGATAGCTTATAACTCTGCTCCTATCCTAAAGGTTGCCGGTTCTATAGTGGGAGAAGAACATAAAGGAGAAACAAGGAGAATATATCGTGTGACAGAGGAGGGTGATGTTAGTTATGTTTCTTGGCAACAGTCAATAGAAGCATTGAAGTACCACGTTGATACTCTGGTTAAACTGTATTTTATGCAGTCGCAGATGCCTGACATTTCATTTGAGAATATGAAATCTTTAGGAGACATTGGCTATGATTCTCGTAAAACTCTTCTTATGGATGCACACCTAAAGATAGGGGAGGAGAAAGGAAGATGGATAGAAGGTTTCGAAAGAGAGACAAATGTCATAAAGGCTTTTCTTGCTAAAATGAATACTGCTTGGTCTAATCGTATGGAAGAAATTGTCGTGGAGCACGTTATAACTCCATTTATTCAGGAAGATGAGAAATCGGAAATTGAAAAATGGTTAAGTGCTAATGGTAACAAGCCTCTTGTTAGCCACAAAGAATCAATAAAGTTTTCCGGACTTACTGACAATCCAGATAACACTTACAAAGAGATTCAAGCAGAAGAGCAAAGCGAAAGTGCAATAGCTGCTCAATCATTACCTAACTTATTCTCTGAAGAATGATAAAGAAACCAGTAATTAAAATAAAGTGTTTGTGTAGAGATTGTGCTCATGCTCGTGACTTTCACAGCATGAGCCTTCTCAATGAACCTATTTTGTGCAAGTGTGACTATCAGCGCTATAGTATGCTGCTTAATCATGACTCTTGCGATAACTTCAAAAGAAAAACGTAATGGCTAAGATTAATACACCAAATCAGAAAAAAGCATACAGGGAACTTGCTAAACGGCTCAATAGATACACCAAGCGTATATTAGCTATATATGCTGTACTTGCCAATGAAGCTGCTAAGGTGGCAATTTCCGCTGGATATGATGGCGATAAGGAGTTTTCTTTTGATAACTACCCTAAGACCAAACGTAAGGTTAATTCTCTGCTTGACTTCTATGCGGAGAATATGCAGACTGTTGTGTATAGTGGTATCACTGAAGAATGGGAGAACAGTAATACATTCCAGGATTTGCTTGTGCGTCGCGTTATTAAAGCTTACACAAAACGTATTGGTGACAAACGTGTAAAGAGATATTATGAACACAACAATTCTGCCAAGGAAGCTTTCAAGAAGCGTACTATCAATGGGATGAATCTATCGCAGCGTATATGGGATCAACGTGAAGAAGTTAAGAAATCTCTCGAACGTGCTATATCTACAGGGATAGAGAAAGGCATGAGTGCGGTAAAACTAAGCAAACGTGTCAGTAAGTATCTCAATGATTATCCGTCTCTCGCTAAGGACTACAAGAAAAAGTATGGTAAAGCTATTGATGTGTCGGGATGCGAATATCGAAGTGTTCGACTTGCTCGCAATGAGATAAATATGGCTTATCGTTCAGCAGAGCAAGAAAGATGGACAAGGATGGACTACATCAAGGGTAAGGAGATAAAGACGACCAATAACATCAACCACAAGTCCGACATGTGTGACTTATTATCTGGCATCTATCCAAGTGATTTCTATTGGACTGGATGGCATGTGAATTGTATGTGCTATGCTATCCCCGTAATCATGAGTGAGGAAGAATTTTGGGCGAAAGAAAGAAATAATAAACAAATTGGTATTCCGCAGAATTTCACGGCTTGGGTAGATGATAATAAACAAAAGATAGCAAAGTATAAACCTACTTTCTATTCTCAAAACAAGAAATATTTTAATGAAAAGATAAAAAAAGAAAATTTGATGTCAGGAAACAATAAACAGCAAAAAAGCGAATATGAGAGGATGGATAAAAAAGAAGCTGTTGCTGAAATTATAAAACAGACAGGATGTACGGCGGAAAAAGCTGACTTCATGTATGAAAGCATCAGAGACTTTTCATTCGGAGCATACCAAGATATGAGAACCGTTCAAATGGGAGGTACGGACATCTGGGATTTACATCACAGCGTAAAAGAATGGAAAGAAAGAGTCGATGCTTGTGAGGAGTTTATCACTAAGTCCCCTAAATGGAATGGCGGAGCAACGTATCGAGGTATGCATGCCTCTGAAGGCTACTTAGATGAATTATATGAAAAGAGCGAAAATGGAACCACAATAAATATGAATGGAATTTCCAGTTGGAGTACAAGCAAGGTTGTAGCTGAGGGATATACTTACCCTAATGCTAAAACGCCTATTCGTATAATCTTTGAAACTGACGATGCCCAAATAGGAACCAGTATTGCTCATATTTCTATACATCCAAATGAAAAGGAAATCTTATGCTCAAAGGATAACGAATATTTTGTAAGTGAAATAGTCAAGTGGAAAAATAATATAGGGAAAGATTTTTATATAGTGAAACTAAAGAATAAAATGAAACTTTCATAATAATAATAATCAAGATGGAGGATTGAACATTCCGTATAATGGTTTCCTAATGCTAAATTTGAACGATTAGAAGACGGTGAACACTATGATTTTAAGTTCAAGGTTTTCTCGGCTACTTATAAAGGCAAGAAAATAGAATGCAAGGTAAAGCTCACTAAGGAGAGTTTTCTTTATACAATGAGATTGTTGAAATAAATGAAAGGACTGGAAATCCCCCGAAGTCTGCATCATAATGACCGACGTGTGAGGGGCCCATCCAGTCCCTATATCTTTATACCTTCACTTTACTTCTGCAAAGGTAGTCATTTTCCGTTGAAAATGCAATAAATCTTCAATGAATTTTAACTTGATCGCCTGTCTGTACATTGCTCAGACGGAGCGTAACAAATAGACAGTCTCAAATGACATTTTTAATCTCGTATATAACTACAATATTATTCTTTGGCTAATTAATCTCTATCTCGCAATTGAAATAGTCATCGTCACCAGAAGCGAATGACAACTGTACGTTATTAATACGAACTTCATAGTCGGAGTAGATGCGCTCTGTTTGACCATCTTCGTAGCGTATCTCACCAACTGGTACCCCATTTGTAACCACTGGTCTTATAATCTGCGCAGGTACTTTTATGTAATCGCTTACATCTGACAATCTAACTTCGTTGTTCTTCGATGTTCTAATCTTCATATCTATTTGACTTAACCGTGCTGTCGAGGGCTTATAATTAATTAATATGTTCGTCAATACACTGGTCGTAGATGGCGTCCTTTAACGTCCAATCTTGCTTAGAATATTCTCCCCAACCAAGACCTTCGTTGTTATTAATGTACCATAAGTTTTCATCCTCCTTAACGGTTGCTACGTGATATCCGTTAACCTCGAAATATGAGTCTTGGGCGTGGTCATAGCACACATCATAAGTACCATCCTCGTTATCACGATAACGATATCCTAATTTCTTCAACTCCTCTTCAAGTTCTTTATTCTCGTCACCAATGATTCTTGTAAGTTGTTCAACGAGTGCATTGCAAGCACGTGATAAACTATTTGCACTCTGACGGAGTAACATCATGTCGGAGGTAACATCAGTGTCTTGTATGCCGTCATGGTTTGGATATGCCAAATCTATCATATCAAGGTCATGGAGACTAATAAGGTCATTGATAGACTGATAAACCTTTTCTACTTGATTTAGCACTTCGTTTATATTCTCTTTCTTCATGATTTTATCCGCTTGACCGTGTTGCGATAGGGCTGAATATTTTTATTATAACACGATTACTATTGCTTTTTGTGACTTCATAGTTTTAAGAGTTAATAAGTTTCTTTTATAACTGCCTTTCTGTATGCCTGCATCATCAAGTTGCTTATTCTCTCTTGAATGGATGCCGAAATGTCAAGCATATCGCCGATAATAATCATACACTTGGTCCGGTCATGTTCGGTTACTTCCTTGGCGTAATCTACTTGTCTCTTTAACTCGTCAAGGTCTGCTTTTAGTTCTTCAGTGTCAAGAAGATGCTTCTTTGATTTCTTTCTTGGTACTGGATCTGTTACGATAATACCTCTCCTTTGTAAGTTGTGAAGCCATTTTCTTCCTTGCTCGGTCCATAGTAGCATTGAGTAGGATTTACCTTTCTTTACTCCTGTCTTGATAACAGATAGTCGCCCATTGTCGTACTTCTCTGCCATTACCCATGAACCGTTGGTCTTATAGATTTTCCCTGCGTTCTGTAACTCGATGTTTAATGCTGCAGCACTCTTAGCCCCAAGTAGCTTTGCCATTTCCGTGGCGTTATAATACTTGCCGTTAGCTTTGAGTACCTCCTCTGCATAGCGTGCGTTGTCAATCACATCGTCTACTGTCTGCACTGGCAGAAACTCTCTTTTCTGGTTCTCTACTTCCAACTGGAGTTGTTCTACCCACTCCTTGGTTTCCTTGATTTGAGCCATCCAGCTTTCGTCTTTCTGAAACTCCTTGACTCTTTCTGTTAATTGTGTTCTTGGTGCCATAAACCTATTTCCACTTGTTATGGTTAACCTGAGCTCATTTAATAAAGAAGGCAGCCGCTCATTACGCCCGGTGGGAAATAGGCGATGAAAATATCATCGAGTGGCGTAAATCACGACTGCCCATAATTATGGCTGTACTGTAAAAATATCAATATGTCTGAACTTAACGCGCTCAACGTGTGACTTTCATCACCTATTTCTATATACAAAGATACTAATTTTTCCGCAATCTACCAAATTTTTAGGCAAGAAAACTAAAATTATTTCTCTGTATATGAGTTTGTTACTTATCTTTCTTTCCGAAATATCCAGAATTAAAAAGATATACTATACAAGCTCGTACAACCCATGAAAAACCGAGCATACCTACAGAAGCTATAAAACTCATTATTGCTGTCATAAGCGTTGGCAGTGTTGATGCAAAGGACGAATACTCGTCTGGCAATACAACGAACAGTATGACTACAATAGACAACAATGAAAGTACGATACCAAGTTTGGCTATTCGGCTTATCCAATCCGCTACTTCTACATTGTCGTCAACAGATGGTTTTTGGTTACTTGTCTCTACCTTAATGTCTCCTGACGGTAACATGCCTCCAGGCATATATTGATTATTTCCCATTATGATGCGCCCGTCATGCCGTTAGCTCAGCTTTAGTTAGTACTTTAATACTAACGCATCAAGTCAGAAATTATTATGTTAAACCAATTATTTTTCTACACGACATTGAAATCAACACCATCATAGTCTCCATCATCAAGCACGATTTCACTATTTCGGTACATACGTTTTACCTCTTCCAAGGCATCGTATGAAGATTCTGCATTTATCTCGACGATGCGGCTGAGTGTTTCCTTGATGTATATTTTGTATCTATCCATATTTGTTGTTTGTTAAATGTACTTGTCTAATACGTTTTCAAGCTCGTTTCTATTGCATTCGGGAAAATTTTCACACACTGTGTCTACTGCCCACATATAGGAGTTCTCTCCGTCGTTGAACAGAATCCAGAAACATTCCATATACTTGTCAAAATCTCGATGAATGTGATTTGCCTTGTACCATTCCATTTTTTCTGCATAAGCTTTTTCAAGCTGTTCGCGTGTTACCTTTTGGTGATTTCTAAATTCTTTCATAGTTTCCTTTTTATCTCGTATAGCAATGTTGCTATTTGTTCTTTTGCTGAATACATTTCGTCTAATATGTCTTTTATGTGGTATGGTGCTCCGTTTTTCCCGTGGCCATCTTCCCCAATCCATATTGATGTCTCATAATCTACATCAAAGTTCTTTAGGTAGTTTTCTATTTGAATGACAAATGATTGCAAGCTCTTTTCTTTGTATGATATGGCAAACACAAAATCTTTGGTTCCTATCATTTTTTCGAACTCAAAAATCGTATTGTCAATATAGACTTTCCAGCCACATAGTTCGGCAACTTTTTCTATTGTTTCATTCATAGTCTCTAATATTTAGCATTACAGGAAAACGTGGAACCATTGCATCGGTATATCCTTGATGCTGTATTGTAGCCTTCTTTCCTATTAACTTGTTTCTTTCATTAAGATACTTGGCCCGAAGTTCCTTGGAACCTGTAGGACGTGCGCAGAAGTTGAAGTTTCCCGCTTTAAGCAAGAATATAGCCGTACCCGCATCATTACCTCCGGCTTCTAATACATCAACAACCTCAAACTCTGTTGTGTCAAACACTTTTAATTTCATTAGGTCATTGCTGCGTCCTTCTACATACCCATTTCCTATATTTCGGATTATCGCTCCCTCATAACCTTGTTTAACAAACTTATCGTGTAGCTCCTTTATCTGTTCTTCAGAATGGCACATATATGTCATTGAACGGTACACAGGCCATATAGTTTTATCTGCCGGTATATCACATTGGAGGTTAACGAAACGCATTTCAAATCCTTGCTCCTTAACAGGCTTATCGTAGACAACCATTTTGAGCTTAGCAGTAAGTTCTGTTTTGCATTTTACTGCTGAACATATCTGCTGAAACGTTAGTTCATTGTGGTTGTATATCTCACCATCTAAAGGCAGGAGCTCTCGGTGGTGTTCAGCCCATTCTTTTATTTGTGGAACGTCGTATTCTTTCCCTCCTCTTGACATTAACCGTATACATCCATCATTATCCTCATAAAGAAGACACCTAACACCATCATACTTCGGTTGAACAAAGCACGGGAATTTAACCTGTGCTTTGTCATATTTAGTAGCGAGCATCGGCTTCATAACCAATCCTCCTCTTCTTCATTGCCGTAATCACTAAATCCTTGATTTGGATCTGCTGTTGGCATACCGTCAATGTATTTGCCACTCTCTGTTATTGAAGGCCATTTTATGTTGGGATTATCTCCTTTGGGATATTTGCACTTGCCTTCTGGGGTTACACCAAATGCAAGTTCTATTCCTATATGCCGAAGGTCCTCAATCATATTGTCTGTTCCGACTTCATGGCCATCTGGACATGTTACAACACCACTATTATCTTCGTAATCCTTGTGGCTATATCCATTCATTTCAGCAATAAGAATATATATATCCTTTCCTCCGAACACACCATAGCCTTCATAACAAGTCTCTTTCCATTTATTACCCTTATCATCAACGAGATAAACCTCGTGCTCTTCTTCGTTTACTATACGATGGTTGGTGTCCATCGTAAACCAACTGAACTGTCCCATAATCTAATCCTCCGTCCAATCTAATAATATTTCGTCCTCAAACGCTCCCTTGAATGCATCTATAATATCATCGGTATAACCACAGATGCCGTTCCATTGAAGGTATTTGTTGAAAAGTTCTTTAGCACTCATGTTGTTAACATGTTCTTCTTTGCACTCTGCCTCTTCAATGAGGTATTTTTTTAATTCTTCCTTAGTCATAGTTATTTGATTTTATCTTTGTCACAAAATAATGCATTACCTACTATATAGTCTTTTATGCCGGCTGCGTTAATAAGACACGTTGCTGTGGTATTGTATTGGAGATTTTGAAGTTTCCCTTCCTCATTACAAACAAGGAGCTTATCTCCAATATGAAGTATTTCTATATACCCATCAACAAACTCATTTAGTTCGTCAATCGAAAAATCCGTTCCATTGGCAGGGTCTACTTTTTTTTGTAGACCGTCTGCCATTATTATTACTGATTGCATAATACGTATCCTTCAATAGTTTTGTTGTACATTATTTTACCCTCGTCTACCAACTGCTGAATCGCCTTGTGATAATCGTACCAATGATACATAACATCACGCTCATTACATGCTTCTCTTATGTATCGTTCCTCGTCATTGCCATGCTTAATAGCCTTGATTATTCTGATTTTGAATATGCTAACCTTGCTCATAATATTAGTAATTATAGATTGAACAACCTGTATTGATAATTCTCTTAGCGTTGTTTATTGTAACGGCCTCTGTCTTGAAGTCAATAAGAACTGATACGCAACCATCTATATCCTCAAACTTTTGAATAACGTGGTTTTTGTAGGTAATACATTTTGTTTCTGACATAATCTTTAATTTTTAATTGGTTCAACATGTAGGTAGCTGGTTTAGTCAACCT
>ERZ1035048.388-NODE-388-length-14009-cov-3.625269_pt1 | contig 14009 bp, 9 predicted proteins | sample MGYA00520587_ERZ1035048 | MGnify/ENA primary metagenome ERZ1035048 (study PRJEB33766, sample SAMN09781693) | gut metagenome | biome: gut microbiome | host: Homo sapiens | place: Madagascar | study: EMG produced TPA metagenomics assembly of the PRJNA485056 data set... | reverse complement strand
TTTCCACTCGTTTGTCGCTCACCGGCACCATTATCGTGGGCCGAGATATTGCACACGCCAAGCTGAAAGAGCTGATTGACGCCGGTAAAGAACTTCCGCAGTACATCAAAGATCACCCGATCTACTACGCGGGTCCGGCGAAAACCCCTGCCGGTTATCCATCAGGTTCACTTGGCCCAACCACCGCAGGTCGTATGGACTCCTATGTGGATCTGCTGCAATCCCACGGCGGCAGCATGATCATGCTAGCGAAAGGTAACCGCAGTCAGCAGGTTACCGACGCGTGTCATAAACACGGCGGCTTCTACCTCGGTAGCATCGGCGGTCCGGCGGCGGTACTGGCGCAGCAGAGCATCAAGCATCTGGAATGCGTCGCTTATCCGGAGCTGGGTATGGAAGCTATCTGGAAAATCGAAGTAGAAGATTTCCCGGCGTTTATCCTGGTCGATGACAAAGGTAACGACTTCTTCCAGCAAATCGTCAACAAACAGTGCGCGAACTGCACTAAGTAACCTCTTCGGCCCAGCGCCTGGCAGCATGCTGCCAGGTGATCCCCCTGGGCCACCTCTTTTGCGATTGTAATTTCACGCTTGCTGGTGAATAGTCAGTATTTTCCCTGACTTGCGAACTCACCATGACCCGCACACTCAAGCCGTTAATTCTTAACACCGGCGCACTGGCGCTAACGTTAATCCTGATTTATACCGGCATTTCGGCCCATGACAAACTCACCTGGCTGATGGAAGTGACACCGGTGATTATTGTCGTGCCGCTACTGCTTGCCACCGCCAGACGTTATCCGTTAACGCCGCTGCTCTATACGCTCATCTTCTTTCACGCCATCATCCTGATGGTCGGCGGGCAGTACACCTACGCGAAAGTCCCCGTTGGTTTTGAGGTGCAGGAATGGTTAGGGTTGAGCCGTAATCCGTATGACAAGCTGGGGCATTTTTTCCAGGGGCTGGTGCCTGCACTGGTGGCACGAGAAATTCTCGTGCGCGGGATGTACGTGCGCGGACGTAAAATGGTGGCGTTTCTGGTCTGCTGCGTGGCGCTGGCGATAAGCGCGATGTATGAATTAATCGAGTGGTGGGCGGCGCTGGCAATGGGCCAGGGAGCGGATGATTTTCTCGGCACCCAGGGCGACCAGTGGGACACGCAATCCGATATGTTCTGCGCGCTACTTGGCGCATTAACGACGGTGATATTCCTCGCTCGCTTTCATTGCCGCCAGCTACGGCGCTTTGGCTTGATAACCGGATAACAACGTGCACTTTGTTGATGCCGGATGCGGCGTGAATTCCTTATCCGGTCTACAAAATTTGCAAATCCAAAGCATTACATTAAGACGTGGCCTGATAAACATATCGCATCAGGCCATTTTCGTTAGCTATTGTCCACGTCAGGCTTTCACATCACTCACTGCACCGACCGGAATATCAGCATGAACAGGCTCGGGCGGTACTTTGCGATATTTATCCAGCAGATGAATCTGGATCCTGCGCAGCGTGTCGCCATTGAGGCGATAGAAACGGAAGTAGAGAATCAGCGTTACCATGAAAAACAGAGTCGGTAGAGCAATCATAATAAACTGCATACCTAATAGGGCTTGCGTAGACTGTTCAACATTCGGTACATAGCCAATCATCCCTAACACAACCGCAATGAAAAAAGCCGCAAAGGCTGAACCGCCCTTCACCACCATAGTCTGCACGGAGTAAGCGATGCTTTCACAGCGTACGTGCAGTTTATATTCACCGTAATCAACGGTATCTGCCACCATGATGACCTGTAATACCCAGAAAAGCGCCGTTCCCACATTCAGCAAAATACCCGCAATCACAATGAGGACGACGTTGTGATAGCTCATTAATGCCATTAACAGGAGAACACCACAGCTTAACACCGGAAGAATAGATGCTCCGGCCCATAAAATGCGTCGGGATAATGATTTAACTAAGCGTGGGAAGAATACTAACGTCACCAGATTAGCAGCTCCCGCATACGACAGATAATAGGGGAACAAATCCGCATCACCGATAACATATGAGAAATAATAGATAGCAAAGCCGGTAATAATGTTGCTGGCTACATTATAAGCAAGAGCCATACCCAAGAGGCATGAAAGCTGATCGTTTTTATAAATAAGCGCAACGATGGCTTTAAGTGTCAGATGGCTTCCTTCAGCAGACGGTTGATTGTCTGACGAAAAGACTTCATGCACATTGCGCAGAGTGATGATGGTTGAAACAATAAAAAAGGCGATCAGTACCAGTGTGAACATCTGAAAGCCAAATCCCCGATCGCCACCGCCGACATAATTAACAAATGGTAGCGTCACACCTGCCGTAACAAAGCCCGCCAGACTGGCAAAAAAACGCGGATAAGGAACCAGTTGTTCACGCTCACGTTTATCGAGCGTGATGGTTGGAACCAGCGACCAGAAGGGAATATCCATAATGGTGTAAGTCATGCCCCAGAGGATGTAGGTCACGCAAACAAAGACAATCTGAGTAGTACCTTCAAACAGATGCGCACTAAAGAGGAGAAATAAGATTACAGAGTTTGCCAACGTACCGATCAGGACCCAGGGTTTGAACTTACCCCATCGCGATCGCGTAGCATTTACAATCCATCCCATAATCGGATCGTTAATAGCATCCCAGATCCTCGCCACCAGAAACAAAGTACCGACCAAACCCACAGACAGCCCGACGACATCGGTGTAGTAATACATGAGGTACATATACACAATGCCGATCGCAAAATCCTTCCCGAACGCTCCAAATCCATAACTGAGTTTTGTAGTCATTGAAATGCTCATAGGGTATCGGGTCGCTGTTACCAACGCCCGCCTTCTGTTATTGGTATCGTCAGAGGTGTGCGCCGGAATAAATCCCCCGGCGCAGTAGCGTTTAGTCGCGTTTTAACGGTGCAACCAGCCTGGCAGCCAGTCGCCGTGGGCGGCAATCAGGTCGTCAACAAGAGCATATATTTCATCAATGCCCAGCACGGCGGCAGTATGCGGGTCCATCATCGCGGCGTGGTAAACACGGTCGCGATTTTCCGTAAGAATAGCTTCGGTCAGCAGCGTCTGTACGTTGATGTTGGTTTGCATCAAGGCGGCCAGATGCGAAGGTAGCGTACCGACTTTGGTCGGCTGAATGCCATTAGCATCAACCAGACAGGCCACTTCCACGCAACATCCTTGTGGCAGGTTATCAATCAAACCATCGTTACGGACGTTGCCGTAAATCACACTCGGCTCGCCAGTCCAGATAGCGTTCATGATTGTGCTGGCATATTCCCGTGACGGTTTAATATCAATCCGGGAGGCGTTTTTATACTCCTCCAGCTCTTTATGCCAGTTCGCCAGCTGCTCGACGCAGCGTTTCGGGTACTCATCCAGCGGTACTTTATAACGCTCAATCAAATCCTCACGACCTGGCTTAATAAACCACGGCGTGTATTCAGCAAAATGTTCTGACGATTCCGTGACGAAGTAGCCCAGCTTTTTGAACATTTCGTAGCGCACAATATTCTGGCAGCGAGTATTGCCATGAATATTCGGCTTCGGTGCCTGCCCTGCTTCATAAGCCGCCAGCAGTTCTGGGTAGAGATTCACGTAACTGCCGTCGGCGGTTTTGCGCTCCAGTTCCAGGTAAAACGCCATATGGTTGATACCTGCGCAACGGTAACGCAGCGTAGCCGGGTCGATATTGAGGTCACGCGCCAGCTCTTCCGCCGTTCCCTGCACCGAATGGCACAGCCCGACCTGTTTGATATGCGGATAGCGGGCATACATCGCCCAGGTATTCATCGCCATTGGGTTAACATAGTTGAGCATGGTGGCATCGGGGCAGACTTCCGTCATGTCCTCGCAAATTTGCCACAGATGCGGAATGGTACGTAGCGCGCGCATAATACCGCCCGGCCCCAACGTATCGGCAATGGTTTGTTCCAGACCATGCCGCTTACAGACCTCGAAATCAGTCACCGTGCAAGGTTCATAACCGCCAATCTGAAATGCCACCACGACAAAATCGGCATCCTCTAAGGCTTCTTTCTGTTGGGTGTGGCAGGTGATTTTGCCGCTGGCCCCTGCTGAATCCATCAGCTTACGCACCACAATATGCGACTCTTCCAGGCGGGTGGGGTCAATGTCCATCAGGGCAATATGCGCCGTTTTCAGCGCCTCGCGATGGAACACATCACCAAGAATATTTTTAACGAAAATCGTCGAACCAGCGCCGATAAATGTAATTTTGGGTGCAGACATCATGCAGATCTCCTGGCTTGCTTGAATAACTTCATCATGGCAGGCGAATCTGCAGAAAACCTCCGGCTTCCAGGTTGAGCATTCCCATAAACTCAGATCCTGCGTGAAGCAGCAGTAAATCTGAGTTTATGGGAATAATTTACCTGAAAAGCAGAGTTTTCGGCCTCATGATGCTCGGACACTCCCCTCGCCCCTCTGGGAAGAGGGTGAAAACCGTGCTCCCACTCGCAGTCATCCTCCCTCACTCCTGCCATAATTCTGATATTCCAGGAAAGAGAGCCATCCATGAATACAGATACGTTTATGTGCAGCAGCGACGAAAAACAGACCCGCAGCCCGCTGTCGCTGTATTCGGAATACCAGCGGATGGAGATTGAGTTTCGCGCACCGCATATCATGCCCACCAGCCACTGGCATGGTCAGGTCGAAGTGAATGTGCCTTTCGATGGCGATGTGGAATACCTGATCAACAATGAAAAAGTGAATATCAATCAGGGACATATCACGCTGTTCTGGGCCTGTACACCGCACCAACTAACAGATACCGGAACCTGTCAGAGCATGGCGATTTTTAATCTGCCGATGCATCTGTTTCTCTCCTGGCCGCTGGATAAGGACCTGATTAACCACGTCACTCACGGCATGGTGATCAAATCACTGGCTACACAGCAACTTAGCCCGTTTGAAGTGCGCCGCTGGCAGCAGGAATTAAACAGTCCGAATGAGCAAATTCGCCAGCTCGCCATTGATGAAATTGGCCTGATGCTCAAGCGATTTAGCCTCTCTGGCTGGGAACCGATTCTGGTCAATAAAACCTCGCGCACACACAAAAACAGCGTCTCGCGCCATGCGCAATTTTATGTTAGCCAGATGCTGGGCTTTATTGCCGAAAACTATGATCAGGCGCTGACCATCAACGATGTGGCTGAGCACGTCAAACTTAACGCCAACTATGCAATGGGGATATTCCAGCGGGTCATGCAATTGACGATGAAACAGTACATTACCGCGATGCGCATCAACCACGTTCGCGCGTTACTGAGCGATACCGATAAAAGTATTCTCGATATTGCCCTGACGGCAGGCTTTCGTTCAAGTAGTCGTTTTTACAGCACGTTCGGTAAATATGTCGGCATGTCGCCGCAACAATACCGCAAACTTAGCCAACAGCGCCGCCAGACGTTTCCCGGCTAAAGACGATATCAGTATCAGCCAAAAAAATAGTTTAGCCGTCGATAATAAGCAGTGAAAATAATTTAAAATAATCACATAACGTATTGTTTATAAAAACAAATATTCCAAAAATGTTTGTTTTTCACGCGCTTTACAGCCCGAAAAGGCCGGAAGATACTTGCCCGCAACGAAGATTCCTTCATAACCGGGTAAGCAATGATGAAAGTATTAATTGTTGAAAGCGAGTTTCTCCATCAAGACACCTGGGTCGGTAACGCCGTTGAGCGTCTGGCAGATGCTTTAAGCCAGCAAAATGTTACCGTGATTAAATCCACCTCCTTTGATGATGGTTTTGCCATTCTCTCTTCAAACGAAGCCATTGACTGCCTGATGTTCAGCTATCAAATGGAACATCCGGACGAACATCAAAACGTCAGACAATTGATCGGTAAGCTTCATGAGCGCCAACAAAACGTGCCGGTCTTCCTGTTGGGCGATCGGGAAAAAGCCCTCGCCGCAATGGACCGGGATCTGCTGGAGCTTGTCGATGAATTCGCCTGGATTCTGGAAGATACCGCCGACTTTATCGCCGGACGCGCCGTTGCCGCGATGACCCGCTACCGCCAGCAGCTGTTGCCGCCACTGTTCAGCGCGCTGATGAAATATAGCGACATCCATGAATATTCCTGGGCAGCGCCAGGCCACCAGGGCGGCGTTGGTTTTACCAAAACACCCGCCGGACGTTTCTACCATGACTACTATGGTGAAAATCTGTTCCGCACCGACATGGGCATCGAACGAACTTCCCTCGGTTCTTTGCTTGACCATACTGGCGCATTTGGCGAAAGCGAAAAATATGCCGCACGCGTATTTGGTGCCGATCGCTCCTGGTCGGTAGTCGTCGGTACTTCCGGCTCTAACCGCACCATCATGCAGGCTTGCATGACCGATAACGATGTCGTGGTCGTTGACCGTAACTGCCATAAATCCATCGAACAAGGTTTGATGCTGACAGGCGCGAAACCGGTCTACATGGTGCCAAGCCGCAACCGCTACGGCATTATCGGGCCAATCTATCCGCAGGAAATGCAACCTGAAACCTTGCAGAAGAAAATCAGTGAAAGCCCGCTGACTAAAGACAAAGCCGGGCAAAAACCGTCTTACTGCGTGGTGACCAACTGCACCTATGACGGCGTGTGTTATAACGCTAAAGAAGCGCAGGATCTGCTGGAAAAAACCTCCGATCGTCTGCACTTTGACGAAGCCTGGTACGGCTATGCACGTTTCAACCCGATCTATGCCGATCACTATGCCATGCGCGGCGAACCTGGCGATCACAACGGTCCTACCGTTTTCGCCACCCACTCCACCCACAAACTACTGAATGCGCTGTCACAGGCCTCTTATATTCATGTACGTGAAGGTCGTGGGGCGATTAACTTCTCCCGCTTCAACCAGGCCTACATGATGCATGCCACCACCTCCCCGCTGTATGCCATCTGCGCATCCAACGACGTGGCGGTGTCGATGATGGACGGCAACAGTGGCCTGTCACTGACGCAGGAAGTGATCGACGAAGCGGTTGATTTCCGTCAGGCGATGGCGCGGCTGTATAAAGAGTTCACCGCTGACGGTAGCTGGTTCTTCAAACCGTGGAACAAAGAAGTCGTCACCGACCCACAAACCGGCAAAACCTATGACTTTGCTGACGCACCAACCAAACTGCTGACCACCGTTCAGGACTGCTGGGTAATGCATCCGGGCGAAAGCTGGCACGGCTTCAAAGATATTCCGGATAACTGGAGTATGCTCGACCCGATTAAAGTCAGCATCCTTGCTCCGGGAATGGGTGAAGATGGTGAACTGGAAGAAACCGGTGTTCCGGCGGCGCTGGTCACTGCCTGGCTTGGTCGCCACGGCATTGTGCCTACCCGCACCACTGACTTCCAAATTATGTTCCTGTTCTCTATGGGCGTAACCCGTGGGAAATGGGGGACTCTGGTTAACACCCTTTGCTCCTTCAAACGCCACTATGACGCCAACACACCGCTGGCGCAGGTGATGCCGGAACTTGTTGAACAATATCCTGACACTTACGCGAACATGGGGATTCACGATCTGGGTGACACCATGTTTGCCTGGCTGAAAGAAAACACCCCTGACGCACGGTTGAACGAAGCCTATTCCGGCCTGCCGGTGGCGGAAATCACCCCGCGTGAAGCGTACAACGCGATTGTCGACAACAATGTCGAACTGGTATCCATTGAAAATCTGCCAGGACGTATCGCGGCAAACTCAGTTATCCCGTATCCGCCAGGAATCCCGATGCTGCTGTCTGGTGAAAACTTCGGCGATAAAAACAGTCCGCAAGTAAGTTATTTACGCTCGCTGCAATCCTGGGACCACCATTTCCCTGGATTTGAACACGAAACTGAAGGGACTGAAATTATTGACGGTATTTACCACGTTATGTGTGTGAAAGCGTAACCACTATTCCGCTGAAGGCGTAATTGTTTAAATAACATTACGCCGCCTGGCCTTAGGCCTTTTGAGTATGGCAACGTTTTCATAAAAATTGCTGCAAACAAAAATGTCATACTTTTTGCGCGGCCCCACCCCGCGCTTTTTTTTGCCTGTTATTTATCCTGTAAAAAAATATGTACATGAGAAATTTCTATAAAAAATTGTAATATTAGTAAAAATCGTTATTTTTATGCATGTTTATATTCATCATACAATTATATAACCATTTCCCGGTATCGCTTTGCTTTAGCGAGAACTGGTCTTTTATTCGCACTCAGGAGTACATGTATGAGGATTTGCAGCGACCAACCTTGTATTGTTTTATTGACTGAAAAAGATGTCTGGATAAGGGTGAATGGGAAAGAACCTATTAGCCTTAAAGCTAACCATATGGCGTTATTAAATTGTGAAAATAATATTATCGACGTCTCCTCTCTTAACAACACTTTGGTTGCTCATATTAGTCACGACATCATCAAAGATTACCTCCGGTTTCTGAATAAAGATCTCTCGCAAATACCAGTATGGCAACGTAGCGCTACGCCCATCCTCACCCTGCCATGCCTGACACCAAACGTCTTTCGCGTTGCCGCGCAACACAGCATGATGCCCGCAGAAACTGAGTCAGAAAAGGAACGAACACGTGCATTATTATTCACTGTGCTATCCCGTTTTCTCGACAGTAAAAAATTCCTTTCATTAATGATGTATATGTTACGTAATTGTGTAAGTGACAGCGTTTATCAAATTATTGAAAGCGATATTCACAAAGACTGGAATCTTAGTATGGTAGCCAGTTGTTTATGTCTTAGCCCAAGTCTGTTAAAGAAAAAGCTGAAAAGCGAAAACACCAGTTATAGCCAAATAATCACCACCTGCCGTATGCGTTATGCCGTAAATGAATTAATGATGGACGGTAAAAATATCTCTCAGGTATCACAGTCCTGCGGCTACAACAGTACGTCGTACTTTATTTCTGTCTTTAAAGACTTCTACGGTATGACGCCGCTGCATTATGTTAGTCAGCACAGAGAACGCACTGTCGCCTGATTTTTAACCTTAACGAAGAGCTATATTAATAACGGCATCAGCGATAACCCGGTCGATAATAATTCAACTATCGAATGCAGGCGTATGATATGACGTAATTTATTGTCACGAAGCTCGCCTTCGCAGGAGTTTAATTATGTCTTCGGATGCTGATGCTCACAAAGTGGGCTTAATCCCCGTCACCCTGATGGTGTCGGGGAATATTATGGGGTCAGGTGTTTTTCTGTTACCTGCAAACCTGGCCTCCACTGGCGGGATTGCCATTTATGGATGGTTGGTGACGATTATCGGTGCGCTGGGGCTCTCGATGGTATACGCCAAAATGTCGTTCCTCGACCCAAGTCCTGGTGGTTCTTACGCTTACGCCCGCCGCTGCTTTGGCCCGTTTCTCGGTTATCAAACCAACGTCCTCTACTGGCTGGCCTGCTGGATCGGCAATATCGCCATGGTGGTCATTGGCGTAGGATATTTAAGTTACTTCTTCCCGATTCTGAAAGATCCATTGGTATTAACCATCACCTGCGTCGTGGTGCTGTGGATCTTCGTCCTGCTGAACATTGTCGGTCCGAAAATGATCACCCGTGTGCAGGCCGCTGCCACCGTGCTGGCGCTGATCCCCATCGTCGGGATTGCCGTATTTGGCTGGTTCTGGTTCCGTGGTGAAACCTATATGGCGGCATGGAACGTCAGCGGCCTGGGCACCTTCGGTGCAATTCAAAGTACCCTTAACGTTACGCTGTGGTCGTTCATCGGTGTGGAAAGTGCCTCCGTTGCCGCAGGTGTGGTGAAAAACCCGAAACGCAATGTCCCTATCGCCACCATCGGTGGGGTATTGATTGCCGCCGTTTGCTATGTGCTCTCCACCACCGCGATTATGGGAATGATACCTATGCCGCACTGCGCGTTTCTGCCTCGCCATTCGGTGATGCCGCACGGATGGCGTTGGGTGACACCGCCGGGGCCATTGTTTCCTTCTGCGCAGCTGCGGGTTGCTTAGGTTCACTGGGCGGCTGGACATTGCTGGCGGGTCAAACGGCGAAAGCCGCTGCCGATGACGGACTGTTCCCACCGATTTTTGCCCGTGTAAATAAAGCGGGTACGCCAGTGGCGGGGCTGATTATCGTCGGTATTTTGATGACCATCTTCCAGCTCAGCAGCATTTCACCAAACGCGACCAAAGAGTTCGGTCTGGTTTCTTCCGTCTCGGTCATCTTTACACTGGTGCCATATCTTTACACCTGTGCGGCATTACTGCTGCTCGGACACGGTCACTTTGGTAAAGCACGCCCGGCATATCTGGCAGTTACTACCATTGCCTTCCTCTACTGCATCTGGGCCGTGGTGGGGTCCGGGGCGAAAGAGGTTATGTGGTCATTTGTCATCCTGATGGTCATCACCGCCATGTATGCGCTGAATTACAACCGGCTGCATAAAAACCCGTATCCCTTAGATGCACCAATAAGCAAAGATTAATTCCCCTTAATCCAGCAAAGATAAAAGCCAACCTTAAGAACTTAAGGTTGGCTTAATTTTGCTTTGCGAGCATATGCGCACTTTGTTCGATGGAAACACCGTGATGTTGAAGCGCCTACTAAAAAGACCCTCTTTGAATTTACTCGCCTGGCTATTGTTAGCCGCTTTTTATATCTCTATCTGCCTGAATATTGCCTTTTTTAAACAGGTGTTGCAGGCGCTGCCGCTGGACTCGCTGCATAACGTACTGGTTTTCTTGTCGATGCCGGTCGTCGCCTTCAGCGTGATTAATATTGTCCTGACACTAAGCTCTTTCTTATGGCTTAATCGACCGCTGGCCTGCCTGTTTATTCTGGTCGGCGCAGCTGCACAATATTTCATAATGACTTACGGCATCGTCATCGACCGCTCGATGATTGCCAATATTATTGATACCACTCCGGCAGAAAGTTATGCGTTGATGACGCCGCAAATGTTATTAACGCTAGGATTCAGCGGCGTGCTTGCTGCGCTGATTGCCTGCTGGATTAAAATCAAACCTGCCACTTCGCGCCTGCGCAGTGTTCTTTTCCGTGGAGCCAATATTCTGGTTTCTGTACTGCTGATTTTGCTGGTCGCCGCACTGTTTTATAAAGACTACGCCTCGTTGTTCCGCAACAACAAAGAGCTGGTGAAGTCCTTAAGCCCCTCTAACAGCATTGTTGCCAGCTGGTCATGGTACTCCCATCAGCGACTGGCAAATCTGCCGCTGGTGCGAATTGGTGAAGACGCGCACCGCAACCCGTTAATGCAGAACGAAAAACGTAAAAATTTGACCATCCTGATTGTCGGCGAAACCTCGCGGGCGGAGAACTTCTCCCTCAACGGCTACCCGCGTGAAACTAACCCGCGGTTGGCGAAAGATAACGTGGTCTATTTCCCTAATACCGCATCTTGCGGCACGGCAACGGCAGTTTCAGTACCGTGCATGTTCTCGGATATGCCGCGTGAGCATTACAAAGAAGAGCTGGCACAGCACCAGGAAGGCGTGCTGGATATCATTCAGCGAGCGGGCATCAACGTGCTGTGGAATGACAACGATGGTGGCTGTAAAGGTGCCTGCGACCGCGTGCCTCACCAGAACGTCACCGCGCTGAATCTGCCTGGTCAGTGCATCAACGGCGAATGCTATGACGAAGTGCTGTTCCACGGGCTGGAAGAGTACATCAATAACCTGCAGGGTGATGGCGTGATTGTCTTACACACCATCGGCAGCCACGGTCCGACCTATTACAACCGCTATCCGCCGCAGTTCAGGAAATTTACCCCAACCTGCGACACCAATGAGATCCAGACCTGTACCAAAGAGCAACTGGTGAACACTTACGACAACACGCTGGTTTACGTCGACTATATTGTTGATAAAGCGATTAATCTGCTGAAAGAACATCAGGATAAATTTACCACCAGCCTGGTTTATCTTTCTGACCACGGTGAATCGTTAGGTGAAAATGGCATCTATCTGCACGGTCTGCCTTATGCCATCGCCCCGGATAGCCAAAAACAGGTGCCGATGCTGCTGTGGCTGTCGGAGGATTATCAAAAACGGTATCAGGTTGACCAGAACTGCCTGCAAAAACAGGCGCAAACGCAACACTATTCACAAGACAATTTATTCTCCACGCTATTGGGATTAACTGGCGTTGAGACGAAGTATTACCAGGCTGCGGATGATATTCTGCAAACTTGCAGGAGAGTGAGTGAATGAAAATTCTGATTGTTGAAGACGATACGCTGTTATTGCAGGGACTGATTCTGGCGGCGCAAACCGAAGGCTACGCGTGCGATGGCGTGACAACCGCGCGGATGGCGGAACAAAGCCTTGAGGCCGGTCATTACAGCCTGGTGGTACTGGATTTAGGGTTACCCGACGAAGATGGACTGCATTTTCTCGCCCGTATCCGGCAGAAAAAATATACCCTGCCGGTACTGATCCTCACCGCTCGCGATACGCTGAGCGACAAAATCGCCGGGCTGGATGTCGGTGCCGACGACTATCTGGTGAAGCCTTTTGCGCTGGAAGAGTTACATGCCCGTATCCGCGCCCTGCTACGACGCCATAATAATCAGGGCGAAAGTGAGCTGATTGTTGGCAATCTGACGCTGAACATGGGTCGCCGTCAGGTATGGATGGGCGGTGAAGAGTTGATTCTGACGCCCAAAGAATATGCTCTGCTGTCACGGTTAATGCTCAAAGCAGGCAGTCCGGTGCATCGGGAAATTCTCTACAACGACATCTATAACTGGGACAATGAACCCTCGACCAACACCCTGGAAGTGCATATCCACAATCTGCGCGACAAAGTGGGCAAAGCCCGTATCCGCACCGTGCGCGGCTTTGGCTATATGCTTGTCGCGAATGAGGAAAACTAATTGAATCTGATGCGTTTTCTGCGCCGACCAATATCGCTGCGCCAACGGCTGATATTGACCATCGGGGCCATTTTGTTGGTGTTTGAGCTGATCAGCGTCTTCTGGCTATGGCATGAAAGTACCGAGCAGATTCAGCTGTTTGAGCAGGCGCTACGCGACAATCGCAACAACGATCGCCACATCATGCGTGAGATCCGCGAGGCGGTCGCCAGCCTGATTGTCCCCGGCGTCTTTATGGTCAGCCTGACGCTATTTATCTGCTATCAGGCGGTACGCCGCATCACCCGCCCGCTGGCGGAGCTGCAAAAAGAGCTGGAAGCGCGCACCGCCGACAACTTAACGCCCATTGCCATTCACAGCGCCACCCTCGAAATCGAAGCGGTGGTTTCGGCGTTAAACGATCTGGTCAGTCGCCTGACCAGCACGCTGGATAACGAAAGGTTGTTTACCGCTGACGTCGCGCACGAACTGCGAACGCCACTGGCGGGGGTACGTTTGCATCTGGAACTGCTGGCGAAAACGCATCACATTGATGTAGCACCGTTAGTGGCACGGCTTGATCAGATGATGGAGAGCGTCTCCCAGCTGCTGCAACTGGCGCGTGCCGGACAGTCATTTTCTTCCGGTAATTATCAACATGTAAAACTGCTGGAAGATGTCATTCTCCCCTCGTATGACGAACTCAGTACCATGCTCGACCAGCGACAGCAAACCCTGCTATTGCCAGAGAGCACCGCCGACATCACCGTTCAGGGTGATGCAACCCTGCTGCGGATGTTATTGCGAAACCTGGTAGAAAACGCCCATCGTTACAGCCCGCAAGGCAGCAACATTATGATTAAGCTGCAAGAAGATGGCGGAGCGGTCATGGCAGTTGAAGATGAAGGACCAGGTATTGATGAGAGTAAATGCGGGGAGTTGAGTAAAGCGTTTGTACGAATGGACAGCCGTTATGGCGGGATTGGTCTGGGGTTAAGTATTGTCAGCCGCATTACACAGTTGCATCACGGGCAGTTTTTCCTGCAAAACCGGCAGGAGACTTCCGGCACGCGGGCCTGGGTACGGCTGAAGAAAGATCAGTACGTGGCAAACCAGATAT